>OLSF01000022.1_pt1 | contig 158072 bp, 159 predicted proteins | sample 1672301 | NCBI WGS metagenome assembly OLSF01 (sample SAMEA3136669, study PRJEB25190) | human gut metagenome | biome: human gut; feature: human-associated habitat; material: faeces | place: Austria | collected 2013
TGCCGAAAAATCTGACTACGCATCTTACGCACAAGCTTTATTCAGTGTTTCCCAAAAACGCCCCCGCACAGTCACCGGAAAATTACCGGTGAAACTGTGCGGGGGCGTTTTTGATCTATTGTTTTCTTAGAACGAAACGATCAGCTGCATCTTGAACTGTTCCTCGCCATAGACAGCATGAGGAATGTCCTTGGGCATGATCAAGGTTTCGCCGGCGTGGAGCAGGAACACTTCGCCGCCTACGGTGAACTTTCCGGTACCCTCCAGCACCGTTACCATAGCGTCGCCGCCGGCAGCGTGTGTGGAGATCTCCTCGCCCTTATCAAAGGAGAAAATGGTCATGCTCACCTTGTCGTTTTGTACCAGTGTTTTGCTGACAACCTGACCGGTCTGGTACTCCACCAGATCTTTCAGTTGTAAAACAGCCTGCTTTTCAATATTCTTATACATTTTTGCCGCTTCCTTTTTGCTTTTCCAGCCAGTGTGCCGCATAGGAGCACGTGGCAGTGACTTGCTTCCCGTTTGCCTGAATCTGCTGTACTGCACGGGAAACCAACTCGCCTGCGATTCCCATGCCCCGCAGGGAATCGTCTACAAACGTGTGGTCGATGCAGCAGACACCGGCTTCTGTTTCAGGGAATGTGATCTCTGCCACACACTTTCCGGCATCATCGGTGCAGAAAATGCGGTAGAGTTCGCTTTGATATTCCATATAATATGCCTCTTAAAGAGCCTGCTGAATGGCGTGCAGCAGGTCGTCGTAGGACTCGAATGCCGGCAGTTCCGGATAGTCCTTTTTGATCTGTTCGGTGCTGCGGAACAGGAATCCCGCCTTGCTTGCCTGAATCATTGCCAGATCGTTGTGGCTGTCACCGCTGGCGATGGTGTCATAACCGATCGACTGGAGAGCCTTGACTGTGGTCAGCTTCGAGTTTTCGCAACGCATCTTGAAGCCTGTGATCTCGCCGTCCGGAGCAACTTCCAGAGAGTTGCAGAAAATGGTGGGATAGCCCAGCTTCTTCATCAGAGGGCCTGCAAACTGGGTGAAGGTATCACTGATGATGATGACCTGTGTCAGTTCCCGCAGTTTGTCCAGAAATGCCTTTGCACCCTCCAGCGGCTCGATCTTTGAAATGGTTTCCTGAATCTCTTTCAGTCCCAGACCGTGTTCCTTCAGGATTCCCAGCCGCCAATGCATCAGCTTGTCATAATCCGGTTCATCTCTGGTGGTGCGTTTCAGTTCGGGGATACCGCTTTCTTCTGCGAATGCGATCCAGATCTCCGGTACCAGTACACCTTCCAGGTCCAAGCAAACAATATTCATAGTATGTGATTCCTTTCCTCATCATATGCCATGCGGCAAATTTTATAGTTTTATTATAACATATGTTTCCGGAGATTGCAACTGCTTTTTGCGGCGGCGATTTGTCCTTTCACAAAAACCCTCTGTACATTCCCGCAAAAATGTGCTATACTATATACATTAAGGCAACACCGCACAAAGCCCGCTTGACAGCTTTGCACGCAATCTGTTTGCAGATTTTTCGTCATATTGCCCAGAAATCCCTTGCCATACATGAAGTATGCCTGCGGAATTTCTGTGCAATCTGCCGAAAAATCTGACTACGCATCTTACGCACAAGCTTTATTCAGTGTTTCCTAAATTATCTGTTGCATCTTCGGCTAACTTGTGGTATAATAACAATATCTACGGTTTCGGCAGAAACCACAAAAAAGGAGGATCTACGTTGAAAACAAGAAAACGATATTCAGTCGCCGCGGTATGCGTTGCGGCGGCATGTACGATTTCCATGGGTGCATCTTCTGCAATGCCGGTTCTGGCAGCTGCAAAGAGCAGTGACACTGTCCAGAAGTACGAATTTGAAAACGGAAGCACCAGCGGCGGAAAAATTTACAACGAGGGTTGGAAAGGCAATACCGAGGAGGACGGCAGCGGCGAGGACTTTGACTTGACCAATGCGTCCGGTGGATTTTCCTATCTGGATCAAAAGGGGACAACTGTCAGCTTAAAGGTTACCGTCGAAGAAGCCGGTCTTTACGAGATGAAGATTTCCTACTGTGAACCCTATGACAAAAACAAAAAGGTGCAATACCTGAATGTCAATGGCGTAAATCAGGGAGAAGTCAGCTTTTCTCACAACCTGAAATTCGAGGAAACTTCTGGTGGTGTAGTGATGCTCAATGCCGGCGAGAACACCATTGAATTGAGTGCCTATTGGGGCTATACATTCTTTGATTACCTGACGATTCAGCCGGCAGACGAAAGCCTGACAAACCTCTCACCAACAAGAACGCTTTCCAATCCCAATGCGTCAGATTCCACTAAGCGGCTGTATCAGTATCTCTGCGACCAATACGGAAAGCATATCATTTCCGGACAGCAGGAGTACTGCGGCTCTCATAACTACAACCTGTACGCAGATCCGACTAATTTTATCAAGGATAACGAACAGGAATTCGAGTATCTGGAAAAGACGACCGGCAAAATGTGTGCGATTCGCGGAATCGACTTCTTGAACTATCGTTCCAATGCCACATGGGACGATAACGCAGCCGAACGTACCATTCAATGGGTGAATGAATACAAAGGCATTGCTGCCCTTGTGTGGCACTGGAGCGTGCCATCAGAGGAGGGAAGTACAGACTGCAATTTCTATGTGGAATCTGCCAGTGCCAACTACACCACATTCAGTATTTCCAGAGCACTGGAAGAAGGCACATGGGAAAATAAGGTGCTGATGGCGGACATTGCGGAAATTGCAAAGCAGCTGAAAAAGCTGAAAGATGCCGATGTGCCGGTTCTGTGGCGACCGCTGCATGAAGCTGAAGGAGCGTGGTTCTGGTGGGGAGCCGAAGGACCGGAGCCCTGCAAAAAGCTGTACCGCCTTCTCTACGACCAGCTGACTAACGTCTATGGATTGGACAATCTGATTTGGGTCTGGAACAGCTACACCTATTCCACATCTCCGGACTGGTATCCGGGCGATGATGTGGTAGATATTGTAGGATACGATAAGTATAATGCCGTAGACGGCAAGCCGAACCTAAGTTCGATTTCTTCCACATTCTATAGTCTGGTGCAGAGTACAGACGGACAGAAAATGGTAGCAATGGCAGAAAACGACACCATTCCTTCTTTGGAAAACCTGCTGAAAGACAAGGCTTCGTGGCTGTACTTCTGCCCGTGGTATATGAACTACCTTACCAGTGAGCAGAACAACCCCGCAGAGAATCTGAAAGAGATCTATAACAGCGAGTACTGTATCACGTTGGACGAACTGCCGGATCTGAAAAAATATCCGCTGGACGGCAGTGATACCGATTCTGATGCTGTACTGGCGGGAGATGTCAATCTGGACAATGCAGTAAATCTGGCAGACATCATCTTGCTGCAAAAGTACCTGCTGGGAAAAACGACACTGACAGAGCGGCAGGCAAAGGCGGCTGACTATGCGAAAGATGCATTGATAAACGGAACTGACTTGACAGCACTGCGACAGGCTTTGCAAAAAGGCTAAGGCAATACTGCTTTCACAAAAATGCTCGTGAATACATCAAGTATTCACTCCGCTTTTTGTTTCATCTGACGAAAAATTTGACGACGCATCTGTCGCACAATCTTTGTGCGGTATTGCCCTAAAAAAATTACAAAACGGGATACGACCGGTAAATCCAGTCGTATCCCGTTTTCTTATCTATTGCGTTGCTTCGGTAAATACTCCGTTTTTCTTGCGAAGAATCCGTTGATTTGCAGAACCGCGAAATGCCAGCTGCAAGGACTTCTGTTCCTCCACAAAAGGTCCGTCTACCAGCACGTCGATTTCCCGCAGCAACGCATCAGTGGCATCGCACCGATAGGGGCTGTCTGCCAGCAGGTCTGTTTCCAGAACACAGCCGGTATAGCACCAAATGTCTTTTTCTGCACCGTAAGCTTTTCGCACTGCCTGTACCAATTCCAGCAGTACAGGCTGGTTCTCCGGCTCCATTGGCTCCCCGCCAATCAGTGTCAGCCCTCGGATATAACTGGGTTCCAGCAGCCGCAGAAGCTGTTCTGTCGTCGCCTCAGTGTACGGTGTGCCATAATCGAAGCACCACGTTTCCGGATTGAAGCAGTTCTTGCAGGCATGCCGACAGCCGGAAACGAATAAGGATACCCGCACGCCCTCGCCATTGGCAATGTCGCAAGACTTGATTGCACCATAATACATATGCATTCGCCTCTTTTACAGGTGCATTACACGGTCGCGGATCTCCTGTGTGCGACCCTGATTCCAGAATTGGGTACCGATGTATCCGCAGGTGCGGCGGGCAACGTTCAGTTTATCCTGATCGCGGTTGCCGCAGTTGGGGCATTCCCACACCAGCTTGCCGTCATCTTCTACGATTTGGATTTCGCCGTCATAGCCGCAAACCTGACAATAATCGCTCTTGGTGTTCAGTTCTGCATACATGATATTTTCGTAAATATGTTGCATTACCGCAATCACAGCCGGAATGTTGTTTTGCATGTTGGGTACTTCTACATAGCTGATTGCACCGCCGGGGGAGAGTTCCTGGAACTGTGCTTCAAAAGACAGTTTGTCAAAAGCATTGATCGGTTCGGTAACATGTACATGATAGCTGTTGGTGATGTAGTTTTTGTCTGTGACGCCCTCAATCACGCCAAAGCGTTCCTGCAGGCAACGGGCAAACTTATATGTGGTAGATTCCAAAGGCGTGCCGTACAGACTGAAATCGATATTGGTTTCCTTTGCCCATTTCTTGCAGGTATCGTTCAGATGCCGCATGACCTTTAGTGCAAATGGCGTTGCAGAGGGGTCTGTGTGTGATTTTCCGGTCATATACCGTGTGCATTCACACAGTCCGGCATAGCCCAGCGACAGGGTAGAATAACCGCCGTACAAAAGCTTGTCAATGGTTTCGCCTTTTTTCAGACGAGCCAGTGCACCATACTGCCACAGAATCGGAGCCACATCAGACGGTGTGCCTTTCAGGCGTTCATGACGGCACATCAGGGCACGATAGCACAGCTGTAACCGTTCGTCGAAGATTTCCCAGAAACGCTTTTCATCGCCGCCGGAGGAGCATGCGATGTCCACCAGATTCAGCGTGACAACGCCCTGATTAAAGCGGCCATAGAACTTGTACTTGCCGGCTTCGTCTTTGTAAACGGTCAGGAAAGAACGGCAGCCCATGCAGGTATAGCAGTTACCCTCTTTCAGGGACTTCATAATTTTTTCGGAAATATAATCCGGAACCATGCGTTTTGCTGTGCACTCCGCAGCCAGCTTTGTGAGATAAAAATACTTGGAATCCTCGCGAATATTATTTTCTTCCAGTACGTAGATCAGCTTCGGGAATGCCGGCGTAATGTAGACACCCTTTTCATTTTTCACTCCTTGAATTCGCTGCCGGAGCATTTCCTCAATAATCAATGCCAGATCATCTCTGGTCTGTCCCTCTGGTACTTCATTCAGGTACATGAATACCGTGACAAACGGAGCCTGTCCGTTGGTCGTCATTAAAGTGATAACCTGATACTGAATCATCTGTACACCCTGAATGATCTCGTTCCGGACACGCATTTCAGCGATCTGGTTGATCGTTTCATCATCGGTATCTTTTCCCAGACGTTCAAATTCGCGGCGAACATCACGGCGGAACTTCTCACGGCTGGTCTGCACAAATGGTGCCAAGTGGGACAGGGTAATACTCTGACCACCGTATTGAGAACTTGCAATTTGTGCAATGATCTGTGTGGAGATGTTACATGCGGTAGAAAAACTGTGCGGCTTTTCGATCATGGTTTCGCTGATAACAGTTCCGTTCTGCAGCATATCCTCCAGATTGACCAGACAGCAATTGTGCATGTGCTGTGCGAAATAGTCTGCATCATGGAAATGAATAATACCTTCCCGATGAGCATCTGTAATATCATGGGGCAGCAAAAAGCGGGTCGTAATGTCCTTGCTGACTTCGCCCGCCATGTAATCACGCTGTACACTGTTGACAATCGGATTCTTATTGGAATTTTCCTGCTTGACTTCTTCATTTTCGAAATTCAGCAGACTTAGAATCTTTTGGTCAGTTGTGTTGGACTGCCGCAGCAGTCCCCGTTCATAGCGGTAGGTGATATAATTTTTTGCAACGGTGAATGCACCGTACTTCATGATCTCAATTTCCACCCAGTCCTGAATGGTTTCAACGTCCACTGCGCGGTTCATGCCGGCACATCGTGTTTCAATGTCACTGGCAATTTTGGCAATGGTTTCCGAGGAAAGCTGCTCCGCTTCAATGACAGTGATATTTGCTTTCCCAACAGCTGCGATGATCTTCGCACGGTCGAAGACATCTTCCTTGCCGCTTCGTTTGATGATTTTCACAATTATTCCTCCAATTCCAGATAATAATCAAAGAACTCAGCTTTATGAACACAGAAAGGTACTTCACAAAGGTAAGTTCTTTTGGAAATGCTTTGAGCAGTATTGCACAGAGCATGTTTGTTGATTTTGTGCGGTGTTGTTTTTATTGCAATTTTCTTTTTCATGGCAAACAGAAAGCTGCATGTTACAGCAGCCTTTCTTCCCAATCATTGATAAAAATCCGTTTCAAAATACGATGTTGAACAGCTATTATTATATCGCGATTCTTCCGATCTGTCAAGAAAATTTTTTATGTATTTTCCACTCGAAACACAACAAATTGTGGTGACGCAGCTTGTGCACCACAAGATATAGTATTTTTCAAGAAACACTTTCGAAATAGCAGCATACATCTTGACCGCCGTGTTCACATGCTTTTCGTGCTGGAATTTTCCGGAAGGAATAAGTCGCTTACATGTAACATATAAAGTTCAAAAGGTTCAAATTCTTCGGAAATGCCATGCAGAAAAATATCGTTTTGATTGTTGTGCAACTGCAAAAAATGAGTTACTTGTATTATACCAAAGAGAAATTGAAAAGGCAAGTGATTTCCATAAAAACTGAAAAGAACAACTTTTTGTCACACGAAATTTCAGAAACAAGAACTTTCGGAAAGAATATTGACACGTTTTTTGTGGAATACAGCTTTTTGTGTATTTTTTGCAATTTTTCAAATCAGTGTTGACTTTTTGCAGAATGTGTGCTATAATAAAACTACAATACACTGTGGCATGCATCACAAATTGTGCAATGTTACAAATAAAGGAGTTTTGATTTATGAAGACTTTGAAGAAAGCCGCAGCTGTTCTGGCTGCATCGATGGCTTTGAACGCAGTTGCATTTACTGGTGCATTTTCTGCATCTGCTGAAGAAGACGTTACCGTAATCGGTACTGCATCCCTGAAGGGCCAGATGGGAACATATGGCTACTGGGGCGAAGACAATACTGGAAATTCGGAAGATCTTACAAATAAGCCGGTGCAGATCACAAACGAAGACAAGCAGTATACTGCATCTTGGGAGATCACCGGTGATGGCACTGGATCTATCGAATTCCTGATGCTGGAGTTTGATACGAACGATGACCATTTCATTACAAAGGATACTTATCCGGATTTGGCAATCACAATTGACTCTGTAAAGGTAGACGGCAACGAGATCGATTACAAGATGTCTGATAATGCAGTAGACTACCAATATTATGCTAACGATACCGGTACAACACGTGCATATCTCCTGAATACGTGGAATGCATCTGGTCGAAAAGTAACCGATATTTCTGCGGAAACTGCTGTGGCTCAGAGCGTTGAAGTTACTTTCAGCGTTGCCAATGTATACGCTGCTCTGCCGTATGGTGACCTTAACGAAGACGGTATTGTAGATACTATCGACCTGCTGGAACTCGCATTGGACGTGGCACAGAAGGGTGCTGGTATGGGTTCTTCTTTCGATGAGCGTAAGACCAAGCTGGCAGATCTGGATGGAAATGATACTTTGGATTCAATGGATATTTACTATCTGCTGCTGCATATTGCACAGAGTGGTGCTGGCATTACCGTTGATCCGTTCCCTGTAACTGTAAAGTAATCCTATCTTTTCTTTAAAAAGTAAAATCTAATATAAAAGGGGGAGTTGTATTTTGCAACTCTCCCTTTTTGTATGTGATATAAACCAGAGCAGAAAAAGCAGACACAATAGGAGAGAGTACTCGTCGTATTGTGCCTGCTCTTTTAATTCAAATTTGTAAACTTATTCTTGTACCAGTTGCTTCATGTCGTACATGCCAGCCGGCTTGCCGCAGAGATAGACCGCAGCGTTTACTGCACCTACAGCGAAGACTGTTTTTGAAGCTGCACTGTGGGAAAGGGTAATCACTTCGTCCTGTCCTGCAAAGATCACGTCATGTTCGCCGACAATTGTGCCGCCACGAATGGAATGCATACCGATTTCCTTGCTGTCACGCTTCATGCGGCGTGCGTGACGATCGTATACATAATGATACTCATTGTTCAGGGTGTCGTTAATGGCATTGGCAATCATAATTGCTGTGCCGCTGGGAGCATCGATCTTCTGATTGTGATGCTTCTCTACAATCTCAATGTCAAACTGTCCGCCCAGAACAGTGGCAGCTTTCTTTGCTAGTTCCACCAGCAGGTTAATGCCTAATGACATGTTGAACGTAAAGAATACCGGAATCTGTTGAGATGCACTCTGGATTTTCTGGATCTGTGCATCGTCATAGCCAGTGGTTGCCAGCACCAGTGCAACATTGTTGACCAGTGCGTATTCCAGCAATTCGTCCAGTGTGGACGGATTGGAGAAATCAATAATCACGTCCGGTACTTCCGGAAGTTCTGCCGGAGTTGCAACAATGGGGAAATCCGCATACTTTGCAGTGTACGAATCCACACCGCCAATTACTGTGCAATCGTCCCGTCCGTCAATACAGGAAGCTACGGTGTGTCCCATTTTGCCGTTTGCACCGCAAATTACAATCTTTGTCATAATCCTTGCCTCTTTTCTCGTCCGAATATCTTTCCTTAGGAGAGCATACCGTATGCACGCAGAGTTGCCTGCATTGCAGCCTTGTGCTCATCGCTCATATCCAACAGCGGCATTCTGCAGGGACCAGAGGGCATGCCAAGCTGGTTCATAGCTTCCTTGACCGGAATCGGATTAACTTCCATAAACAGATCATTGATTAGACGGAGATACTTCAGCTGCAATTCGGAAGCAGCTGCGAAGTTGTTTTCCAGACAATACTGAGTCATCTGATGTGTTTCCTTCGGCAGTACATTAGACAGTACAGAAATAACACCCTTGCCGCCCAAGGACATGATCGGAACGATCATATCATCGTTGCCGCTGTAGATGTCGATCTTATCGCCGCACTTTGCAGCAACCTTTGCGGTATAGCCAATGTTTCCGCTGGCTTCCTTGATTGCTGCAATGTTCTTGTGCTCTGCCAGTGCTGCAACGGTGCTGACATCAAAACCTACGCCGGTACGGCTGGGAACATTGTAAAGAATGATTGGCAGGTCTACGCTGTCTGCAATGGCATTGTAATGAGCCACAAGACCTCTCTGTGTGGTCTTGTTGTAATACGGGGTAACGATCAGCAGACCGTTTGCACCCAGTTCCTGAGCCTCTTGAGAGAGCTCAATGGCATACTTGGTGTCATTGCTTCCGGTTCCGGCAATGACCGGAATCCGGTTGTGGGTATGCTCTACTGCAAAACGGATGCATTCCCGATGCTCCTTATCGTCCAGCGTAGAGGATTCACCGGTTGTACCACAGATGATAATGGCATCTGTACCGTTTTCAATCTGAAAATCAATGTTCTTTGCCAGACCGGCATAATCTACAGAACCGTCCTCCAGCATCGGTGTAATAATGGCTACGCCAGCACCGGTAAAAATGGTGTTTTTCATAAAAATTACCTCCTGATGGTAATCAAAATCTCAATAAGATGTGTGCTTTACAGAAATGCATTAGTCCATATAGCCCTTTGCTGCCAGCAGTTCTGCCAGCAGAACGCCGCCGCCTGCTGCACCGCGGAGAGTGTTGTGAGAAAGGCAGACGAACTTATAATCGAACATAGTATCTTCCCGCAGACGACCTACAGACACTGCCATACCGCCTTCAATGTTACGATCCAGCTTTGCCTGCGGACGGTCATCTTCCTGGAAATAGTGAATGAACTGCTTCGGAGCAGACGGCAGTTCCAGTTCCTGCGGTACGCCCTTAAAGTCTTCCCAGATCTTCAGGATTTCTTCCTTGGACGGCTTCTGCTCAAAGGATACGAATACAGCGGCAGTATGACCGTCGGAAACCGGCACACGCAGGCACTGTGTGGTGATCAGCGGGCTGTCTGCACTGACAATCTGTCCGTTTTCGATTTTGCCCCAGACCTTCAGCGGCTCCTTTTCGGACTTTTCTTCTTCACCGCCGATATACGGAACGATGTTGTCAAGAATTTCCGGCCAGCGTTCAAAAGTCTTTCCGGCACCGGAAATTGCCTGATAGGTGCAAGCCAGAACATTCTGAATGCCATACTTCCGCAGCGGGGACAGTGCCGGCACGTAGCTCTGAATCGAGCAGTTCGACTTTACAGCGATAAAACCACGCTTCGTACCCAGACGCTTTCTCTGGCTCTCGATGACCTCGATGTGTTCCGGATTCACTTCAGGTACAACCATTGGCACATCCGGTGTGAAACGGTGTGCAGAGTTGTTGGATACGACAGGGCATTCTGCCTTTGCATAGCGTTCTTCCAGTGCACGGATCTCATCTTTCTTCATGTCTACGGCACAGAATACAAAGTCCACCATGCCTGCGATCTTGTCAACATCAGCAGTTGCATCAAACAGAATCATCTGCTTCATAGATTCCGGCATTGGCTTCTGCATTGCCCAACGGTTGCCGACAGCTTCTTCATAAGTCTTTCCGGCAGAACGGGGAGAAGCCGCCAGTGCAGCCACATGGAACCACGGGTGGTTTTCCAAAAGTGTCGCAAAACGCTGTCCAACCATACCTGTTGCACCGATAATACCGACCTTGTACTGTTTCATTTTTGTTATTCCTCCAAAAAAATCTTAAAAATATGAAAAAACCGGTTGAAAACCGGCGGCTCATGCGATATAATAGAATAGAATGACGTACACCGAATGGTATATCGCCGATAGCACTCCATCATAACGATGACAGTCATATCCCTGTTTGGAAATATGCCCAGAAGCTGTGTCACCAGTACAGCTTCTTCGGCACGAACGCCTTTCTGCTCCGATCATCGCGGAATGGTAACCTGTCGGAACATACTCATCGCAAGTGCGCCTCTACCTATTCCTATCATATCATTTCTATGGGAATTTGTCAATAACATTTTTGCGAAAAAGAGGAAAAGCTCATGAAAAAATCAGATTTTTACTATGATTTGCCGGATGAATTGATTGCACAGACCCCTGTTGAGCCAAGAGATCACTCCAGATTGATGCAAATTGACCGGAATACCGGTGAGATTCAACACAAGCATTTTTATGATCTGTTAGAGATTCTGCAGCCGGGTGATCTGCTGGTAATGAATGATTCCCGCGTTCTTCCGGCACGTCTGTACGGAGAGAAAGTAGATAATGGCACCTTTATCGAATTCTTGCTGTTGGAACAGAAAGGAGATAAGCTTTGGGAAATCATCTGCCGTCCCGGAAAAAAAGCAAAAGTCGGTGTAAAGTTCTCATTTGGCGGTGGCAGATTGATTGGTGAAGTCGTTGAAGTGAAACCGGACGGCAATCGAATTGTGCAGTTTACCTGTGAGGGTAACTTTTATACTGCACTGGAAGAAGTGGGACAGATGCCGCTTCCGCCGTATATTCACGAAAAGCTGAAAGACAAAGAACGCTATCAGACAGTTTACTCCAAGGAACTCGGCTCTGCGGCGGCTCCTACAGCCGGACTGCACTTTACAAAAGACATGCTGAAAAAGCTGAAAGAGAAAGGCGTAAATGAAGCCTATGTGACACTGCATGTAGGATTGGGAACGTTCCGTCCGGTAAAGGAAGATGACGTATTGCAGCATCAGATGCATAGTGAGCACTATCATCTCCCTCAGGAAACGGTAGATATGATACGGGAAACCAAGGCAAACGGCGGTCGTGTCATTGCAGTGGGCACAACTTCCTGTCGGACGCTGGAAGCAGTTGCTACGGCACACAACGGGGAACTGGTGGCAGAAGACGGCTATACGGATATTTTCATTTACCCCGGTTATTCATTTAAAGTACTGGACGGTTTGATTACAAACTTCCACTTGCCGGAAAGCACTTTGATTATGCTGATTTCCGCATTTCTGGGATATGAAAAGACTATGCATGCCTACGAAGTTGCTGTGCAGGAAAAATATCGTTTCTTTAGCTTTGGAGATGCCATGTGTATCTTGCCAGAGAAAAGCGAATGAAATCAAACTGATGTGCTTCTTTGGTATCAGTACGATACGGCATGCGGAATGCATCTAACAATACAATGATAAAGACAATGATAAAGCAGAAAGGAATTTACACGAATGTTTACACTTTTAAAAACCGAAGGACATGCCAGAAGAGGCATCTTTGAAACCGTACACGGCACCATTCAGACACCCTTCTTTATGAATGTAGGAACTGCTGCGGCCATCAAAGGCGGCATATCGTCCATTGACTTGGCGAATGAATTGAAATGTCAGGTAGAACTTTGTAATACCTATCACTTGCATTTGCGTCCGGGAGATAAAATCGTCCGTCAAATGGGCGGACTGCACCAGTTTATGAACTGGCACAAGCCAATTCTCACAGACAGCGGCGGATTTCAAGTGTTCTCTTTGGCAAAGCTTCGCCGTATCCGAGAGGAAGGCGTTTACTTCCAGTCCCATATCGACGGTAAGGCGATTTTCATGGGTCCGGAAGAAAGCATGCAAATTCAGTCGAATCTTGGCTCTACTATTGCAATGGCATTTGACGAGTGTGTAGAGAATCCGGCACCGTTGGATTACGTGAAGAATTCCTGTGCTAGAACGACCCGTTGGCTGATTCGCTGCCAAAAGGAAATGCAGCGGTTGAATAGTCTGGAGGGGACTATCAATCCGCATCAGATGCTGTTTGGCATCAATCAGGGCGGTACTTACGATGCGATTCGTGTATCGCATATGCAGGAAATTGCACAGCTTGGTCTGGATGGTTATGCCATTGGCGGTCTGGCGGTAGGAGAACCTACAGAGATCATGTATCACATCATTGAGCAGGTGGAGTCACACATGCCTGTTGATAAGCCGCGTTACCTTATGGGTGTAGGAACGCCTTCAAACATCATTGAGGGCGTTGCACGCGGCGTAGACATGTTTGATTGTGTAATGCCCAGCCGAAACGCACGGCATGGAACGATCTTTACATGGGACGGTATTCTGCATATCACCAATGCTGCTTATGAAACGGATTCCCAGCCGTTAGATCCGAAATGTGACTGTCCGGTATGCCGGAATCATACACGTGCTTATGTGCGGCATTTGTTTAAGGCAAAGGAACAGCTGGCTGGCCGTCTGGCAGTAATGCACAATCTCTATTTCTATAATACGCTGCTGGAACGGATTCGTGATGCACTGGACGCAGGGGAGTTTGCACAGTTCCGCAAGGAATACAGCGAACGGCTGGCTCAGAGAATCTAAGGAATTGTATAAAGCTCGCCTGACGGCTTGTCACGCAATCTGCCGAAAAATCTGACTACGCATCTTACGCACAAGCTTTATGCAGTGTTTCCCCTAATTTTTACGGAGCAGGACATTTTCATAAAAATTGCATAAAAAGAAAGCGGATACTGCATGACACAGTATCCGCTGTATGTTCAGAAACAAGTTGTAAAAAACAAAGGAGCAGGGAAGAAAGCTTTATTTGTAAATCGGCTCCAGAACCGCATATTTGCCGTCTGCACGCTTGTAGACAACATTGACTTCACCGGTATTGGCATTGGTGAACATGAAGAACGAGTGTCCCAGCAAATCCATTTGCAGAATTGCTTCGTCCAGATCCATGGGGTGCATTACAAACTTCTTGTGGCGAATGACTTCGTGATCTGCTTCGACAACCGGTTCTTCCAGCATGCCGGTAAATGCAGCTTCTTTCAATTTCTTTTCGACACGAGTTTTGTTCTTGCGAATCTGGCGAATGATCTTATCGATGGAAGCATCCAAAGCATCTTCCTTATCTACAGCAGACTGTTCTGCACGATAAATCAGGTTGTTATAAGTAACCGTCAATTCGATGACGATCAGATTTTTGTGTGTTGCCATTGTGATTTTTGCTTCTGCTTCACTGCCGAAAAATTTGTCCAGTTTTGTACTCAGACGCTTTTCAGCATACTCTGTAAAGTTTTGCGGGATCTGCATTTTTTTCGCTGTGATTGTAATTTTCATGATGAATTCCTCCTTCTACAGTTCGCTGCAAGATACCGAAGCATTTTACATTCGAACTGTTTGTTTCTCATATTATAACATATTTCTAGTTTGGTGGCAAGTACTTTTTTATTTTTTGTGGAATACATACAAAAACAATTCTCTGGTTTCGTGAAGATAGCTGATTATTTCGACAAAACAGCACTTCGTGATTGGCAATTTATACAAAACAAGGGGATTGGACTTGCAACTTTTCAAAAAATCGATTATCATAGTCATAGAGTGTTTCATCTATAAAAATTATCTGGATAGGAGGTTTGGAACATGCTTGACAAGCTTTTATCTTCATTGCAGGGGATACCGGCATATTCTATTTTAATCAGTGCTGTTGTTGTCATTTTTATTGCTGTTAGTGTTCTGGTGATGTTTGGAACTGCACGGCAGGAAAAAGAAATCGAACAGCTTCGTTGGGAAAAGGTCAGTGCTCACATGGCATTGTACGACACTTCACGCCGTGTTGTCATTCCGTTGGAAGCGGATGAAATCCTGATCGGCAGACACGGAGCCGCAGATATTCGTTTTACGGACATGAGTGTTTCCCGTTATCATGCAGTGCTTTATGTGTCTAACGGGGTGTGGAGCATCATGGATCTGGATTCCAAATCCGGAACATTTGTCAACGGCAGGCGGATTCGTTCGCAGGTCAAACTCAAAGACATGGACGAGATTCGGTTTGGAACAAAATCGGTGATAATCCGGCAGCGAAGGAGGAAACAGAATGTATAAAAACGGACTCACTTATGGAAAATGTACCACAATTGTCTTGCTGACACACATTATTATGCTGCTTGCGATTCTGCTCCGCGGCAAATATGATACGCCGCAAGACATTTTGCCGTTGGCAGTTGCTGTGATCGGGTTAGATCTCACGTATAGTATAGTGCTGCGATTCCTGTACCGCCAAATGACTTATACGCTGGATTTTGTATTGCTGCTGCTTATCAACATCAGTGTCATGTTTCAATCCTGTTTTGGCGGTGTTGGATTTGCGGCAAAGCACTATGTTACTTGTATTGTAGCACTGGCATTTTGTCAAGTCGGTTTCCTTTTGACACGAAATCATGTTTGGATTCAATCTAAAAAAATTGTGCTGTATATTCTGTTGGGTGTGCTGATTTTGAGTATTTTGCTGCTGACTGGCAGTCGAAGCATGTGGATCAACATCGGACCAATCAGTATTCAGCCGTCAGAATTTATGAAGCCAGTTTTTGTTTTGATCTGTGCGACCTCTATTCGGGAACAGCATGAGAAGAAAAAGATTCTGTTTTTCTACGTTTCCAAGGAAATGATGATCCTGACAGGAGCATTTATTGTCATTGTAGGTTTGCAGTGGTGGTGTCGTGATTTAGGTTCGCTGCCTACTTTTGCCGCTGCGTACGGTTGTGCGTTGGCATGTCGCTTGTGTTATCCAAAAGCAAAATTTTCCAAGAAAACAATTATCGGAATCAGTGCTATTGCTGCGATTCTTGTAGCATTGGCATTGCGATTTGCACCGGGTTATGTACAAAACCGTCTTTCGGTTGACATCTGGAATCAAATGGAGGGAGATGGATACCAGCAGTGTAAAGCTTTGATTGCGATTGCAGAGGGCGGTTTGTTCGGAAAGGGACCGGGCTGCGGCTCTTTGTATAAAGTGTTTGCCTCGGACACCGATATTGTTTTTTCTACCATTTGTGAAGAATGGGGCTTTTTGGTGGCATTGCTGTCGATATTGATCTTAATGGCAATGATGCTGCTTCCGATGATCAATAAACCTCGTAGCTATTTCCATACAACTATGATTCTTGGCTGCGTGGCAGTGTTGATTGTGCAAATGGGCTTGAACATCTTCGGTTCCTGCAATCTGATTCCGTTTACTGGTGTTACAATTCCGTTTATTTCGCAGGGTGGTAGCTCCATGATTACCAGTGGCTTCTTAGCCGGTATGCTGAAAGCGGGACAGTCACCGGTATTTAAGAAACCGGAACCGAAAAAGAAAAAAGCCAGAGCAAGAAAGGCGGTGGCTGCGGCATGAAAAGCATTCAAAGTATTCGACGTGGAGAACGGCTGACCATTTTGATTTTGATTGTGTTTTTCCTAGGCATGGGTGTTTTGGTTTGGAAAGTAGTAAAAGAATCTTCCTTTTATATGTCCCATTCTGATGATGTGACGCTGGGAATGGTCTATGACCGAAATAATCAGATTTTATTTGATCCAAATGCTTCTACAGAAACCTATGACGAAAATTACTTCTTAGATGTGGGAAATGTGATTGGCGATGACAGCGGTCAGATGACAAATACGCTGGTTTCCGAAAACATTGAAAAACTGCAAAACTATAGTTTGATTTTTGGTGCAACGCCTCACGGAAAAACGGCAATTTACTCCACATTGGATCATAAAGCCAACCAAACGGTATACAATGCTTTTGGCAGCAAAAACGGAACGGCAATCGCTTACAACTATCAGACAGGAGAGATTCTGGTGTGCGTCAGCAAACCCAGTGTCAATATTCTGGATAATTACAGCAATATCAGCGAATTGCCGGACGGCAGTTTGATTTGCAAAGCGTTTTATGAAACCACTCCCGGCTCCACACAAAAAATAGCAACCACTGCTGCGGCTCTGGAAACATTCGGTTATGATGGACTGATGTCCAAAACATATACTTGCAACGGCATTTATACCACAAAATACAATCAGCAGATCAAATGTCATGACCTTAACGGACACGGCACACAGAACATTGTGCAGGGGTTTGAGAACAGCTGTAATCCGTTTTTTGCACAGCTGGTACAGGATATGCCGTTGGATAACATTATTCAAACATACACACGTATGGGCATTGCGGTAAACGATACAAAAATGCAGAAAATCCAATTTGACGGGTTATCTTCTTTCAGTGCTTCTACAAAACTGACAGATACCAGCGACTTCGACACCATGTGGAGTTGCATGGGACAGAGCGAAGCACTTGCAAGCCCACTGCAAATGATGCTGTGGGAGAGTGCCATTGCCAATGCCAGCGGAAAAGTAACAGAGCCCTATCTCATTGACCATACTACTAACGTGACTGGGAGCACAAAATATGAAGCAAAAACCACCTATGGAGAGAACAACATTTTTTCCGCAGAAGTAGCCAGTCAGATAAAACAGATCATGCGACAAAATGGACAGGAACGCTACAGTTCTATTGGCTATCCCGTTGGTGTAAAAAGCGGTACAGCACAGGTACAGAACGGGGCATCGGAAAATTCTTTGTTGGTTGGATTCAATGATGATCCCAATTTACCGATTGCATTTTGCGTAGTAATTGAAGACCGTGTTTCTGGTGAGATCTCTACTTCGGATATTGTTTCAACAATGCTAAATGCACTGAATCAAAACTAATTCGCATCAGCACAATAAACAAAAAAGCGTTTTGCAGGCAGAATATAATCTGTCTTGCAAAACGCTTTTTTGTTATGCATAAAATGCCTTAAAGCAAATTGATTTTTTTGAACATGTCCTGCATCTTCTGATCGATTCCTGAAATAGTTTCGGAACACTCTTTCAGTTCGCCAGTCAGGGAAGCGGCAATTTTAGGATCGCCAGTAGACTTGTAATGCAGCTGATGCTCCAGACTTGCCCAGAAGTCCATGGCAATGGTGCGAATCTGAATCTCTACAGGAGCAATTTCTTTGCCGTTGGACATGTAGACCGGTACATCCAGAATCATGTGAAAACTCCGGTAACCATTCGGTTTTGGATTTTTGATATAGTCCTTGATTTTTCGCAGCTGAAAAGCACTGTGGTCTGTCAGGAGGTCTGCAATTGCATAAATGTCATCAATATAGCAGCAGATTACCCGAACCCCTGCAATATCTGTTAAATTGTTGCGGGCACTTTCCGGTGTAACCGGCATGCCTTTCCGCTGCAACTTTCCCACAATGCTCTGCGGTGTCTTAATACGGCTTTCGATATTGTGAATTGGATTTCGCTGAAACCGCATACTGAATTCGTTGTCGAAAATATTCAGCTGTGTCTTTACCAGTTCAATTGCAGAATCGTAAAGATGTTCCAATTCCAAAAACGAATAAAACACATCTTGAATCTGTTCTTCCTTGTGTTCCGGAACCACATCGCGAATGGCATCCAGATAAAATTCCTTGTCGTCCATATAGATGATCCCTCCTATACAGAAAACGCACACAAAGACCGTGCATTTGTGTGCGTTTTACGAAAAATCAGAGTGCATACAATGCTACTCTATACGATTTGCAAATGATAATGCCTATTACGGGAGCAGACGGTTGATGTCACGCGGGAACATGCTTGCCTGACGAACATTTGACAGACCCAGCAGCTTCATAACCAGACGTTCCAGACCAATACCCAGACCGCCGTGCGGAGGCAGACCATACTTGTGGGCTTCCAGATAGTATTTGAAGTCCTCCGGATCCAGACCTTGTGCGTGCATCTTGTCCAGCTGTTCCTGATAATCGTGGATACGCTGACCGCCGCTGGTAATTTCCAGACCGCGGAACAACAAGTCGAACTTGTATGCCAGACGCGGATCTTCTCTGGAGTTCATTGCATAGAACGGCGGCTTAGAGGACGGGAAATGCGTAACAAAGATAAAGTCGCTGTCGAATGTTTTCTTTGCGTATTCGCAGATTGCCACTTCGTCTTCCGGTTCCAGATCCAGCTTGTTTTTAGAACCCTTGTTGCCCAGAATTTCCTTTGCTTCTAGCAGGGTAACGCTGGGAATATCCCGAATTACCGGTACATCTGCTTCCAGCAGTTCCAGTTCAAATGCATAATGCTTTTTCAGATATTCCATGACATATCGCAGGCATGCTGTTTCCATTGCCATAACGTCATACATGCTGTCAATGTAACCCATTTCAAAGTCCAGACCAATGTATTCGTTGATATGACGAGATGTTGCGTGCTTTTCTGCACGGTATACCGGTGCAATTTCAAATACGCGGTCAAAGAATGCCACAGCAGTCTGCTTGTAGAACTGCGGGGACTGGTTCAGGAATGCTGGTTTGTCAAAGTATTCCAGATGGAAGATATTCGCACCACCCTCGGCACCTTGTGCAACGATCTTCGGGGTATGGATCTCTGTGAAGCCCTGTCCAATGAGGAATTCGCGGAACCCGCCGACAACGCCTTCCTGAATCTTGAAAATGGCACGTTCATAAATGTTACGCAGGGCAACAGAACGGTTGTCCAGATTGATGTCCAGTGCACAGCCCAGCTTTTTGTTGGAAACTTTCAACGGGTATTCCTCGTTGCAGTTTGCGATGACTTCCAGTGCAGACAGCTGCAATTCTACGCCGCCGACAGCCTTTTCATTCTTTGAAACCTTACCGCGAACCCAGACAAAGTTGCCTTCCCGAAGTCCTGTGATAGAATCCTTGCACTGTTCCGGTACGTACAGCGACTGAATCAGGTAACGACCGGTACGCAAAATCAGAAATGCAAAACCACTCATCTGGCGGATCTTATGTACGCAGGCACGCAGAGAGATTTCTTCTCCTACATGATCTGCTGCATCAGAGAAATCAAATTCGTGCAGCAGATGATCAGTATTGATCTGTGTGATGCCGTCTTTCTTCTCCGGAATATACTGATTCGGATTAGTGAACTTAGTGCATTCTACTGATTTAACTTCTTCTGCCGCATTTGCCTTGTCAGCAGATTCTTCCGCAGTAACTGTCGGTTTTGCTTCTACCAGTTTGGTTTCCAGTAGTTCCTTGATTGTACTGGGGGTGCAAACGCCGCGAAGGGATTTGGTGCACTGTCCCATCAGGAAGCCGAATACTTTCTTTTCACCAGACTGATACTGTGAAACAGCTTCTGCATTCTCTGACAGAATTTTGCTGATAACCTCTTCTGCCTTTTTGGTATCGTTGACAATCAGCATGCCGGATTCTTCTGCAATGACCTTTGCCGTTTTTCCGGTTTCGATCATCTGACGGAGAATCTTCTTGGCATCGTTCTTGGATACCTGTTCGGTATCTGCCATTTTTACCAGTTCTGCAAATTCAGCAGGGGAGAACGGCAGTGCTTCCATAGAAACTTCGCCCAGATTTACACGGCGAAGCAGTTCTACAATGATAAAGTTCGCAATGCTCTTAGGTGCGTTATAAACTGCAACGGCATTGTCGTAGAAATCGGAAACGCTCTTTTGGCTGATCAGAATTTGAGCGTCTGTCTTGGACAGGCCATAGTCTTTCATGTAGCGTTCCATACGCTTATACGGCAGTTCCGGCAGCATATCCCGAATGGAATCCAGCATTTCATCTGTAAAGTTGACCTGCAAAATATCCGGTTCCGGGAAATACCGATAGTCATGTGCGTTTTCCTTGCTTCTCATGGAAGAAGTTTCGCCCTTGTTTTCGTTGAAACGACGGGTTTCCTGCACAACTTTTTTGCCGGCGTCCAGCAGTCTGGACTGCCGCTTGATCTCATAATTGATGGCACGGGTAATCGATTTCAGAGAGTTCATGTTTTTGATCTCTGCACGAGTACCCAGTTCCTTATCCTCCGGACGCATAATAGAAACATTGACATCGCAGCGGAGAGAACCTTCTTCCATTTTACAGTCACTGACACCAGCGTACTGCAACAGGAGCATAACCTTTTCAATGAAAGCCTTCGCTTCTTCTGCGGAAGAAATATCCGGCTCTGTAACGATTTCTACCAGCGGGATACCACAACGGTTGTAGTCTGCCAGAGAAACGGCGTTGAAGTCATCGTGCACCAGTTTTCCGGCATCTTCTTCCAAGTGGATATGGTTGATTCGGATATACTTCTGTCCGTTCGGGGTGTCAATAGCAACTTTGCCTTCCAGACAAAGCGGATAATACAACTGGGAAATCTGATATGCCTTCGGCAAGTCCGGATAGAAGTAGTTCTTTCGGTCAAAAACAGAAAACTTGCTGATGTTGCAGCCCAGTGCCATACCAGCCTTTACCGCATATTCTACAGCAGTCTGGTTGATGACCGGCAGTGTGCCCGGCATACCGGTGCAGACCGGACAGCAGCGGGAGTTCTGGCTTCCGCCGAATTCTGCACTACAGGTACAAAAAACTTTGGATTTGGTCAGGAGCTCCGCATGGATTTCCAGACCAATAACAGGAATATATGATGACATGATAAAACTGCTCCTCCTTACTTCAATACCGGAACAGCGGTTTCAAACTGCTGTTCAAAGGCATCTGCAACCTGTAGAATGGTTGCTTCATCGAACTGCTTGCCCACAATGGACATACCGATCGGCATGCCTGCTGCATTATAGCCGCAGGGGGTAGAAATTGCCGGCAGAGAAGCAATATTTACGGTTACCGTACAAATATCCGCCTGATACATCTTTACCGGATCAGAAATGTTTTCATGTATGCCATAGGCAACAGACGGGGTTGTCGGTGTCAGAATTACATCACAGGTTTCGAAAATGTGTGCATATTCTGCGGAGATTCGCTGCTTGAGTGCCATAGCCTTTCCGTAATATGCATCATAGTAACCGCTGGACAGAGCATAGTTTCCGAGCAAAATACGGCGTTTTACTTCGCTGCCAAAGCCTTCGCTTCTGGAGTTGCAGATCAGTTCTTGGAATGTGTCGCCGACCTTGCTGCGGTGACCATATTTGATGCCGTCGTAGCGGGACAGGTTGGAAGAAGCCTCTGCGGAAGCAATCAGATAATATGCTGCAACAGCGTATTTCAGACTGGGCATGCTGCATTCCACCAGTTCTGCTCCCATTTTTTCATAGGTTCTTGCAGCCTGCATCACTGCATTTCGAACTTCATCGTCAATACCCTCTGCATAGAATTCCTTCGGGATTGCGATTTTCAGTCCCTTGATGTCTTTTCCCAGTTTTGCGGTATAGTCTTCCGGATTGCGTTTGGAAGATGTACCATCGTGCGGGTCAAATCCTGCAATGGCATTCAAAATCCATGCACAGTCCTGTGCGTTTTTGGCAATCGGTCCGATCTGATCCAGAGAGGAAGCAAATGCCACCAGACCATAACGGGAAACTCTGCCGTAGGTCGGCTTCAGTCCGGTAACGCCGCAGAACGCTGCCGGCTGACGAATGGAGCCGCCGGTGTCCGAACCCAGTGCAGCCGCAGCCAGAGAAGCAGATACGCTTGCTGCGGAACCGCCGGAAGAACCACCCGGCACACATTCAGTGTTAAACGGATTGCGGGTTTTTGCAAAAGCAGAAGTCTGTGTGGAACCACCCATTGCAAATTCGTCCATGCTTGCTTTTCCCAGCATGACAATGTCCTGTGCAGCCAGTTTTTCCATTACAGTTGCATTATACGGCGGAATGAAATCTTCCAGCATTTTTGAAGCACAAGTGGTCTTGATGCCATCTGTGCAAATATTGTCTTTGATTGCCATGGGAATGCCGCAAAGCACGCCTGCATTTCCCGCATCAATTTTTTTCTGTGCAGCAGCGGCATCTGCCAGAGCACGCTCTGCTGTTACTGTAATATAACTCTGAATGGTATCATCATATTTTGCAATGCGATCCAGATAGCTCTGTGTCAGTTCTGGTGCAGAAATTTCTTTGCTGTCCAGCATCTGACGCAGTTTTCCAATGGTTTGTTGCGTAAGATCCATATGTTTTCCTCATTCGTCCGCAGACGAATGCCTCCTTTTCTGATTGTTATCCGGCGAAAAGCACGTACACAACGGGTGTGGCTTATCGCGATTATTCTACAACCTTTGGCACAACGAAACAGTTTTCGTCGTTTACAGCATTTTGCAGAATCTTTTCTGTAGGGAAACTGTCTTCCTTGATGTCTTCCCGCAAGTCGTTCAGATAAACATTTTTATTGTCGGCATATGCATCATACTGAATGTCGATTTCCTTTACGGTATCCATAATTTCAATGATGCTTGTCATTTCAGATGCCATTTGCTCCATTTCTTCTTTTGTAAAATGAAGCTTTCCCAATTCTGCCAGATAGGCAATCATCTGTAAATCCAATCTTGACCCTCATTTCTATTTCTGAAATTGCAGAAATTTATTCCGCGGCAAAGCCACAGACATCTGCTCAAATTTACACAGGTTTTATTATAACATAATCCCTTGAATTTTGCAAGGCTTTTCTTACGGGAAAGTACAAAAAAACAGAATTTGAAAATTTTTTCCGGATATGCTTGATTTTTTTCCGGTTTTTCAGTATAATAGAATGTGATATTGTTTGGAAACCCTTGTGTCTGTCAAAACATAGAGTTTGGGATTTCCAAGGTAGGGAGGATTCATAATGCTGACTTTTTCAAAAATGCACGGCATTGGCAATGACTACATCTACATCAACTGTTTCAAGGAAACCGTAACGGATCCGGAAAGGCTTTCTGTTTTTTTAAGTGATGTTCGGTTTGGCGTAGGTTCTGACGGTCTGGTTTTGATTCTTCCGTCAGAAGTTGCAGATTTCCGAATGCGGATTTTTAATGCAGACGGCTCTGAAGCAATGATGTGCGGCAATGCCACCAGATGCATCGGCAAGTATGTTTACGACATGGGCATGACTGACAAAACAGAAATTTCGCTGGAAACAAACTCCGGCATCAAGTATCTGACACTGTATCCTGATGTCAACAACAAGATTGAAAGCGTCAAAGTGGATATGGGAAAGGCAATCCTCGTTCCGAGAGAAATTCCGGTCAATTCGGATCTGGAACGGTTTATTGCACAGCCAGTAACAGTGGACGGTAAGGAATACGCAATGACCTGCGTTTCTATGGGAAATCCGCATGCAGTTGTGTTTTTGCCGGAAGTGGATTCTCTGGATCTGGAGAAAATCGGTCCGTCTTTTGAACATCATGAGCTGTTTCCGGATCGGGTGAATACGGAATTTGTCCGCGTGATCGATGACCATACGCTGCAAATGCGTGTATGGGAACGGGGAAGCGGTGAAACCTTTGCCTGCGGTACCGGCACTTGTGCCACTGTAGTGGCAGCAGTTCTCAATGGATTCTGCAAAAAGGAAGAAGAAATTCTGGTACATCTCCGCGGTGGAGATCTGCGTATTATTTATCACGAAGATGATACAGTCACTATGATCGGACCTGCAACCTATGTTTTTGAAGGAAAGATGGAGTATCCGAATCTATAAAGCGAATGTAGGGTGTGTTGACACGTGTCTTTTAGGGTGATTTCCCCCGTTCGTCGTTAAAAATCCTTGCCATGCGAAAGCACGCCTGCGAATTTTTGCCTAGAACGGAGAAAAATCACTTTATAAAATTCACATATCATTATAATGATAATGTCAACGCCCCCTAAATCATAATTTTAATTTCATAAAGGAGTATTTCAAATGCCAACGATCAATGAGAATTTTTTGAAGCTGGAAAAGAATTATTTGTTCATCAATATTGCAAAAAAAGTCAATGCGTTCATGGCTGAAAATCCAGACGCACCGCTGATTCGCATGGGCATCGGCGATGTTACACTGCCGATTGCACCGGTTTGCGTAGAGGCAATGAAAAAAGGTGCCGATGAAATGGGCGTAAAAGAAACCTTCCGTGGCTATGAGGACAGCGGCTCCGGCTATGATTTCCTGAAAGAAGCAATTGCGGGATATTACAAGAAGTTTGGCGTTTCTCTGGAACTGGATGAAATTCGTGTCAATGACGGTGCCAAGAGTGACTGCGGCAATATTGTAGACATTTTTGGCGATGACAATATTGTACTGATTACGGATCCGGCATATCCAGTTTATGTGGATTCTAATAAAATGAACGGCAGAACGGTAATTTATGCAGATTCTGATGAATCCAACGGTTTTGCAGCTATGCCAGATTCGTCTGTTCATGCAGATTTGATTTACCTCTGCTCTCCAAACAACCCGACCGGTTCCGCATATACCAGAGAACAGCTGAAAGAATGGATTGCTTACGCTAAGGCAAATAAAGCAATCATTATCTTTGATGCTGCGTATGAAGCGTTCATCACGGATCCGGACGTGCCGCACAGCATTTACGAAGTAGACGGTGCTAAGGAATGTGCCATTGAAATGTGTTCTCTCTCCAAGACAGCAGGCTTTACTGGTATGCGTTGCGGCTATACTGTTATTCCGACCGCACTGCATGTAATCGCTTCTGACGGCACCGATGTCAGCATTGCACAGATTTGGGGCAGACGGCAGGGCAGTAAGTTCAACGGCGTTTCCTATCCGGTACAGTGTGCAGCAGCAGCTGTTTTCACGGAAGAAGGACAGAAACAGATTCGCAAGAACATTGCATACTATCAGGAAAATGCTGCAATTATTGCAAAGACTATGGAAGAACTGGGGATTGAATATACCGGCGGGAAGAATTCTCCGTATATTTGGTTGAAGTGCCCTAAGGGTATGAACAGCTGGGAATTTTTCGATTACCTGCTCCACGAAGCAGCAGTTGTCGGCACACCAGGCGAAGGCTTCGGCAAGAACGGCGAGGGATGGTTCCGTCTGACCGCATTTGGCGACAGAGAAAAAACCAAGGAAGCAATGGAACGCATGAAGAAGCTGCTTTCTTGAAAAAATTGGCTGCCTGAAATAATATAAAAAAGTCAAAGCCGTTTTCGGCTATGATAGAAATGACAACGGAGGATTATTTATTATGCGTGCTGTAATCACAGTAATTGGTAAGGACAATGTAGGTATTCTGCATCAGGTAAGCGGCGTTTGTGCAAAGTATCAGGCGAATGTGCTGGAAGTGACTCAGAGCGTTTTGCAGGATATGTTCGCCATGATCATGATGGTGGACATCACGGCAATGACAACAGATTTCACACAGCTGAGTGACGAACTGAACAGCTTGGGTGAAACACTGGGCTTGTCCATTCACGCTATGCATGAAGATATTTTCAATGCAATGCACCGTATCTAAGAAAACGCAGGAGAAGATTATATTATGAATAGCACTATGTTTAATGCAGGAGATATTCTGGAAACAATCCGAATGATTCAGGATGAGTGTCTGGACATTCGTACTACCACGATGGGTATTTCTCTGCTGGACTGTATTGACCCCGACATCAATAAGGCTTGTGATAAGGTCTATGACAAGATCACAAGAAAGGCAGAAAAGCTGGTGGAAACCGGTGAAAAGATTGAAAAGGAATACGGTATCCCGATCATCAACAAGCGAATTGCCGTAACACCGATTGCTATGCTGGCAGCTGCATGCCCGAAGGAAAATCCGGTAAAGTTCGCCAAGGCTTTGCAGCGTGCAGCTGAAACCTGTGGTGTCAACTTTGTCGGCGGTTATTCCGCACTGGTTCACAAGGGATTCAGTGCAGGAGATCTGGAACTGATTCGTTCCATTCCGGAAGCACTGGATGTAACTACTCGTCTGTGTTCTTCCGTCAACGTAGGTTCCACCAGAAGCGGTATCAACATGGATGCGGTTCGTATCATGGGTGACATTGTTCTGGAATCTGCAAAGCTGACAGCAGATCGTCAGTGTGTTGGACCGTCCAAGCTGGTCATTTTCTGTAATGCACCGGAAGATAATCCGTTTATGGCTGGTGCGTTCCACGGTGTCGGTGAGCCGGATTGCGTTATCAACGTTGGTGTTTCTGGACCGGGCGTTGTACGTTCTACCGTATCCAAGTATCCGGACGCTTCGATCGATCAGATTGCAGACATCATCAAAAAGACCGCATTCAAGATCACCAGAATGGGTCAGCTGGTAGGTGCAAAGGCATCGCAGATGCTGGGCGTTCCGTTCGGCATTGTAGACCTTTCTTTGGCACCCACACCGGCTGTTGGTGACAGCGTTGCACATATTCTGGAAGCAATGGGTCTGGAAACCTGCGGTACACATGGTACTACAGCTGCTCTGGCTCTGCTGAATGATGCTGTAAAGAAGGGCGGCGTTATGGCTTCTTCCAATGTTGGTGGTCTGTCTGGTGCGTTTATTCCGGTTTCGGAAGATGCCGGCATGATCGATGCAGCAGTAGACGGCACATTGACACTGACAAAGCTGGAAGCAATGACTTCTGTTTGCTCCGTTGGTCTGGATATGATTGCAGTTCCCGGCGATATTGAAGCGTCTACCATTTCCGCAATTATTGCAGATGAAATGGCAATCGGTATGGTCAACAACAAAACAACCGCAGTTCGTTTGATTCCGGCAATTGGTCTGAAGGAAGGCGATATGTTGGAATTCGGCGGTTTGTTCGGCAGTGCACCAGTTATGCCTGTAAAGCGGAAGTCCGCTGCAAAGTTCATTGCACGCGGCGGTCGCATTCCGGCACCGATGCACAGCATCAAGAACTAATGGGAGAACCATGCAGCAGTATACAACAGATATAATGATTATCGGCGGCGGAGCCTCAGGCCTCGCCGCCGCTGTTGCAGCAAAACGTTTTTGTCCGGAGTTATCTGTTACAATTCTGGAGCGTAATTCCAGAGTTGGAAAAAAGATACTGGCTACCGGAAACGGTCGCTGCAACCTTGGGAACATTTCAACAGATTCCCGATATTATTACGGCTCCTGTAAAAAGTACTGGAATACAATTATAGAACAGACGCAGCCAGCAGAAGCATTTTTTCAAAGCATGGGACTGTACTGCCGTCGTGAATCTGATGGCAGGCTGTATCCCTGTTCGAATCAGGCGGCGAGCGTATTAGATGCACTTCGTTTGACAATAGAACAAGAGGGGATTTCTGACGTTTGCGATTGTTTGGTTTCCGATATACAGCAGACGGAATCGGGAATTTTAGCAAAGACCACACAAGGAGATTTCCTTGCAAGTGCGGCAATTGTAACAACAGGTGGATTTGCTGCTCCCAAAACCGGCTCTGACGGGTCAGCATTCTCATGGCTTTTGAATTTGGGGCATCATTGCAATGCACCAAAGCCGGCATTGGTGCATTTTTTAACAAAACCAGTCTTACTGCGATTATTGAAAGGTATCCGTCTTTCGGCAGAAGTGACTGCAATTTCTGAAAATGGCACTGTTCTTGCGGTAGATACAGGAGAAGTGCAATTTACAGAACGGACTATCTCCGGAATATGCGTGATGAATCTGTCTGCTGCTTGTGTGGGACAGGAACCGGCTGCAATTTGTCTAAGGCTTTTGCCAGAAATTCCAGAACAACGGCTACTTCCTTTGTTGTGGGAATTATATGGCGTTCGGACAAATTGGAAACTGGAGGACTGGCTGACTGGCTTGCTGCCTAAAAAGGCAGGCATACAGCTTTTGCGAAGTGCCGGTATTGCCATGTCAATGGATACGCCTGTTTATGAAATTACGCCGCAGCAATTGGAGCAAGTTGTGAAAACTATTCTTACTTGGAAATTTCCGGTTTTCTCCAGGGGTAGTTGGCAAGAGGCTCAAGTGACTTCTGGCGGCATTCCAGCAGAGGAAATTGATGCGGATTTGCAATCTCATTTGGTAAATGGCTTGTTTTTTGCTGGTGAGATATTGGATTTTCATGGAAACTGCGGCGGTTATAACCTGAATTGGGCATGGCAATCTGGACAATTTTCCGGAGAAAATGCGGCGAAACAAATTTTGCAGAAAAGAGGTGACACTGTATGATTAAATTAACGAATCTCTCTATGCCCTTGCGGTTCACGGAAGATATTTTGCGGCAGAAGATTGCACAACGGCTTCATATTTCAGCACAGGAAATTCAGTCAGTGCTATATTTGAAACGCTCTGTTGATGCACGGAAAAAACCGAAAATCACTGTGATTTTGACCGTTGCAGTTGCTGTTTTAAATGAGGAAAAAATTCTGCGTCGTGCTGTAAAAGATGCTGACATTCAGTCGTATGTACCTTATTATTATCGTATCCCAAAATGTACAGTTCCCGTAAGCCAAGCAAATCGTCCTGTAATTGTGGGATTTGGTCCGGCGGGCATGTTTGCGGCATTGGTTCTGGCAAAGGCGGGATTGCGTCCAATTGTACTGGAACGTGGAAAATGCGTGGAGCAGCGACAGGAAGATGTGGCAAATTTCCGAAAAACCGGCGTACTCTGCACAGAAAGCAATGTACAGTTTGGCGAAGGCGGTGCAGGAACATTTTCAGACGGCAAACTGACAACTGGCATTAAGGATCCGCGAATTCGTTTTGTGCTGCAAAGCTTTGTAGAATGCGGTGCACCGGAAGAAATTCTCTATCTGGCAAAACCGCATATCGGAACGGATAAGTTGGTACGTGTCGTGCAAGAAATGCGGAAAACAATTCAACGATACGGCGGAGAGATCCTCTTTCAGGCTCACATGGAAAAGCTGACACAGAAAAATGGCAAGCTGACAGCAGTACAGTACCAAAAGGACGGAAAAACGACAGAAATCCTTACCTCTTACTGTATTCTTGCTGTGGGGCATAGTGCTCGAGATGTGTTTGAAATGCTGTACAATGCGAACATTTCTATGACGCAAAAAAACTTCGCAGTCGGTATGCGAATCGAGCATTCGCAGGATTGGTTAAATCATGCCATGTACGGCAGGGAAGCCTCTCCGCCGGAACTGCCGGTTGCAGATTATAAGCTGGCTGTGCACTTGCCGAACAAACATAGTTTGTACACATTTTGCATGTGTCCGGGTGGGGAAGTCGTTGCAGCATCTTCAGAACAACATCGATTGGTTGTCAACGGTATGAGTAATTATGCCAGAAATGGCAGAAATGCCAATAGTGCTTTACTGGTCGGTGTTTCCGCGGCAGAGTTGCAGGATTCACATCCGTTAGCCGGAATGCGGTTTCAACAGAAACTGGAAGAAGCTGCATTTCAAGCTGGCGGCGGCAATTATTATGCACCAGTTTGCTGTGTTGGCGATTTTTTGCAAAAACACGCTGCGACTGGTTGCGGAAAAATTGAACCAACGTATCAGCCGGGTGTCAATTGGATTTCACCAGATGAATATTTACCGGCATTTGTTGCAGAAACTTTGCGACTTGGAATTCCAGCCATGGATCGTAAGATTCATGGATTTGCAGCAACAGATGCAATATTGACTGGCGTAGAAAGCCGCAGTTCGTCGCCTGTACGCATTGTTCGGAACGAAAACTGTGAGTCAGTGTCGCTGGCTGGTTTGTATCCATGCGGCGAAGGAGCCGGATACGCAGGTGGAATCACATCTGCGGCAGTAGACGGAATTCGTTGTGCAGAACAAGTGCTGCAGGCATATTTGCAATGAGCCGAAATATGACAGGGAAATGCTAATACGCAATTACACCAAATACAAATTTGGTGTAATTAGGAAAGCCCAATTACGAGGGGAGGGCAATTATTTTGGAAATTGATCGCAAACAGTGCCCTGATTTTTTTCTGGATTATATTTTATATATCACTGTAACGAAATCATTGTCCAGCCGTACGGTACAGGAATACTACCTGGACATTCGTTTATTTCTGAAGTATCTTCGCATGATGCGTGAGCCGCAGTTTCAGGACATCAACGACTTGCAGCAGATTCCGATCAAAGATATGTCCGTATCTGCTTTGCAATCTGTGACATTGCAGGACTTATATAACTATCTGTATTATGTTACAGAAGAACGTGAAAATCATGATCGTGCCCGCGGCCGAAAAGTTTCTGCACTGCGTAGCTTTTTCCGCTATCTCTGCCAACATCAGAAATTGATTTCGCAAGACCCGACTGAGCAATTGGAACTGCCATCGCCGAAAAAAGCTTTGCCGCGATATTTGACATTGGAACAAAGCCAGCAATTGCTGCAATCTTTGAATTCTGCATATCCAGAACGGGATTATTGCATATTGACATTGTTTTTGAATTGCGGAATACGGCTTAGCGAACTGGTGGGATTGAATCTTTCAGACATCAACTTCAAGGAAGCCAAAATGCGTGTGCTGGGCAAAGGCAATAAGGAACGTATGGTGTACTTAAATGAAGCCTGTATGGACGCACTTCACGCGTACTTACAAGTTCGTGAGTTGCCTGAGGGCTCTGCGGAAACTGCTGTTTTCCTGAGCAAGCGGCATACACGGATCAGCAAACGGCGTGTGCAGCAAGTAGTAGAAACTGCGTTGGCACAGGCAGATCTTGGCGGACAAGGCTTTTCTACCCACAAGCTGCGGCATACTGCGGCAACGCTGATGTATCAGTATGGAAATGTTGATGCATTGACGCTAAAAGAAGTATTGGGACATGCAAGCACCTCTACAACAGAGATCTACACCCATTTGTCCAATCAGATTTTGAAACATGCGACAGACAGTTCGCCTCTGGCACACTTTGAAAGAAACAGTCAAAGTCAAGCTGAGCAGGAAAACGATGAAGATCATGAATCGAAATCAGAGAATACAGATATTACAAATCCAGAGTGAATCACTAATACATAACATTGATATGTATTGCTAAAACAACGGGCAAGTTACAATAATCATGTAACTTGCCCGTTGTTTTTATATCAATTTCAAAGTATTTTATTCCCATGTAAACTGTGTCAGTTCGCCTTCTACAGATAACTCTGGATATTCCCATTGCCGTAATACTTCATATGCTGCAATTGCCACGGAATTGGAAAGGTTCAGACTGCGAAGGGTATTTCGCATAGGAATGCGAACACAGGTGTCCGGATGTTGTACTAGCAGAGATTCGTTCAGTCCTTTGTCTTCTCTGCCGAATACCAGATACACAGGTTTATCTGTTGGATAAGAAACATCACTGTGAATATGTCTGCCCTTTGTTGTGAAGAAATACCTCTCCCCTTCCGGATTTTTGTCGCAAAAGTCCTCCCAGTTCGTGTAATATGTCAAGTCCAGCTTGTCCCAATAGTCCAACCCCGCACGCTTGAGGTGCTTGTCTGTCACCGTAAATCCAAGAGGTTCTACTAAATGCAGCCTTGCTCCAGTAATGGCACAGGTTCTGGAAATATTTCCGGTATTCTGTGGAATTTGCGGTTCGACTAAAACGATGTTCAATTGTGATAATTTCATAAAAGCCCTCTCTTTTCCAGTTGTGGAATGGATATACAGGGATAAATACAGTCTTCTTTTCGCATAATAAGCATGCAGCAGAAATCGCTGAAAAATGAAAATGCGGAAAGGAGCATGCAAAAATGACCGTAAAATCTGTAGTTCGCGGGGTTACAGTTGGTGCAACTGTAGGAACAGTTTGTTATATGATGTCCAAGGCAACCTCTAAGCAGAAGCATGACATTCGAAAAAATGCCGGTAAGGCAGTCAAAGCCGCTGGTTGTATTCTGGACGATCTCACTTCTCTGATGTGGTAAATTCAATAGTATCGCTATCGCATAGAAATCACGCAGCTTTTTGAAACTGCGTGATTTTTGCTTTTTAGATTTGAGGCAATACCGCACAAAGAGCGTCTGGCGACTTTCCACGCCATCTGCATTGCCTTGACTTATAATATGTTTTTATTTCAGCTGGTTGCCGTCAGAAAATGCGGTGCCAACTTTTTCACCCAGTTTGCGATAGGTGTGAGCAACGCTGTCGAAAACAATCGGATTTACCTTGTCAGTATCAATCTTTCCATTTTCGTCCAGCACACATTTGTCAGCACAAACATTTACAATTTCGCCGACAACAATGCCGTCTTCATTGAACTTTACCAGCTTGCACTCCAATGCCATCGGGAATTCCTGAAACAGCGGAGCATCAACTGTAGTACTCTTTTCTGCGTGTAGACCGGACTTTTCCATTTTATCCGGTGTGTTATTTCCGGAAACCAAACCCACATAATCAGCCGGAACAGCTGTATCCGCAGTTGCAAAGCTGACTGTGAAAGAACCCTTTGCTCGAATATTCTTTGTCGTCTTGTGGTTTTCACTCAAGCAAAGCATGATCTGATTGGTTTCATAAATGCCGCCCCAAGCTGCATTCATGGCATCGGGCCTTCCGTTTTCATCATAGGTGCCGACGATGAGAACCGGCATCGGATACATCCATGTCTGTGCTCCAAAATTTTTTCTCATTTGTAAGACTCCCTTTTCGATAAAATCCGGCAGGACAAATCCCGCCTTTTTTATTATAGCACAATTTTGGGGGATTGTCCAGCTGTTCAAAATACATTTTCAGAAAAACAGCAAATTTGCAAACTTGCTAAAATTATGGTATACTGGGGATTATGATATAGAGCATATTCACATAAAAATGAATAGCACCGTTGAAATACATTCTGATATGTCATAGAATTTTATAGTTCAAAAAATATTTACAAATTTAAACGCACATTTTTCCAGTTCAAACGTTAATGCCAATGAGAGGGGTGAGATGCAGTGCCTATGAATCTGTCGCAGCAATATGACAAGATCTATCGATATTGTTTTTTTCATACCAGATGTCAGGAACTTGCAGAAGATTTGACGCAGGAAACATTTTTGAGATACTATCAGCATCCGCAGTATCAAAGTACCGGAAAAGAATTGCAGTATTTGTATGTAATTGCAAGAAATCTTTGTATTGATACATACCGCAAGCCCTCTGCCGAACCCCTCAGTGAGGAAAATATGCCGGTTGTTTCTGTACAAGATGATGATTTTATCACACATGTAGCACTGCGAAATGCTCTTTCAGAATTGACAGCGGAAGAACGGGAACTGATCCTGCTCCGATATGTCAATGAAGTGCCTGTCGTGGTGATGAGCCAGCTGTACGGAATATCCCGCTTTGCACTGCATCGAAAATTGAAAGCCATACTGGCAAAACTGCGAAAACATTTTGGAAAGGAGGCAGACGGGTATGAAACGGAAATATAAAAGAGCACTGCAAGACTGTTTTGAACCGCCTGCTCCTCAAAGAAAAGCACAGTTTCTACAGCAAATACAGGCTGAACAATCACAAGATACCGCCACTCCCCTCTTTTTTCAGCGGTATCCGAAGTGGATTCGACAGTCTGCAATGGTGTTCTGTGCAGCTGCGGTACTGGGTATCGGGTATGGTGCGTATCAAGCGTTTTTCGATTCCAGAGATCAACTCGAGGTTGTTCCGCCGCAGGAAACCACAATAACAGCCTGGACAGAGCCGGAAACAACGACTGTGACTTCACAATCAATGACATCATTTACGGCAGAAACAACACGAACAACAGTTACTACCGGTGAAAAAAATTCTGCTGAAACAGTTTTAGCAACCGCAGAAAATGCTTCGTCAAGTTCAACCAGTACAGTATCCAAACACACCATCTCTCACCAGGCACCGAGAAAATCGACTTCGGATTCCAAGCAAACTACAATGGCTGTTTCAACTGTAAGAAGATCTGATACGACAACAGCAAAAGCAGTTGTGACTTCTGTTGCATATACTACCACACGGAAAAGAACAACGACTGGCACAAAGCAGATGACCACTCCCCTTGCATCAACAGCAGTTGCATCAGAGCATACGACTGCTGCACAGACAACAACACGCTATATAGATGGCAAAAATGACATACAGACCGTCACAACGCGTGCTGATTCCTGTGAACCCATGCAAACAAAAGATTATACGGTACAGCCGCCATGCAGTTATACAGTTGCAAAACACGTTTGGGAAGTTGCCTCAGTAGGTATAACATTTGACACACTTTCAGATCTGATTGCAAAATCGGATACGATTGTACTCGGCACAACAAATGCTGTAACTTATACCAGTATTCAGGGACAGCCGTGGATTCAAGTTGATGTCAAACTGGAAATGGTTTTTGATTCGGCAAAAGAGTTGCATTACGGAGATTGCATTTCAATTTATATAAAGGGCGGTTATATGCCAATGACGGAATATCTTTCCTATATAGGAGAAACACCGGAACAATGGAATATGACGGCAGAGCAGGCAGCAGAAACCAGTCTGTTTGAGAACAATGGAGATATATCACTTCCTAAAGTCGGAGAAACGCTCCTATATTTCTTGAATGATGGCGGAGATGCGGTGCCTGACGGAGCATATGTTCGATACTCGGAATTCTATTGGAAAAACGGCGTATACTTTAATTCGGATGCCAATAACCCGCTTACTTTTACGGGCAGCGAACTGGTAGATGCCATTCACAAATTCAACTGAAAAATCACATGAAATGGAGGAAAGCAAGATGAAACAAAAATGGATCGCACTTGCGGTTTTGGGTGCAATGCTTGTACAGGTTGCTCCCATCAGCAGCATGACTGCCGCTGCACTAGAAACAACGGCTATTTCTGATGTAACAGCAACAGATGCTGTATTACTGAAATACAACAAACATGATACCTATGTGGAAATTACCGGATTTCGTGCAGATGAAACAGACATTGTGCTGCCGGATACCATTGACGGTCTGCCGGTAACGACGATTCAAGAAGGGGCCTTCTTTTCGAGTCAGTTAACTTCTATTTATATTCCGGAGAGTGTCACCCAGATCGGCGGAATTGCCTTTCAGGCGTGTGCAGATTTGCAGAGAATCGAAGTTGATGAGCATAATCCGGCGTATACCAGTGTAGACGGAGTGCTCTATGACAAGGAAGAAAAAATACTGTATGCTTATCCGAATGCTCTTGCAGAAAATGAAAACACACTGAAAAGTTCGTATTCTGTGCCAGACGGCGTGGAAACGATTGCACAGGGTGTATTTTTCTACAACCAATCCTTGACTAATCTGACCTTGCCGCATTCGATTCAGGTTCTGGAAGCTGATGCTTTCTCTGATACTGCATTGCGGGATATATATTATGACGGAACACAGGCAGACTGGAATGCGATTGCAAAAAAGGTGCCTACTGGTGGAAATGTGGAACAGCCGTTTCGGGAATTCTATGCGGAGATGCACTATCTGCGAGAAAATACTTCCACAGAAACTACTGCTGCAATTACAACAATCCAGACAACCACAGAATCTACTGAAGGCACAAGTCAAACGACTTCAGAAATCACTACATCTATACCAGTTTCTACTGCAACTACAACACAGGAGCAGCGGACTTCTACGGAAAGCGAAACCGCAACCACAATAACCACCACCTCAACTGCCTCTGCTTCTACAGAAACCAGTACCAGTTTTTCTACAAAACAAGAAGTCCCTGCTGATGCTCTCTATGGGGATATTGATCTGGACGGAAGAATTGCCATTAACGATGCTGTTCTCCTGAACAAATATGTGGCTGGTGTCGTTATACTGAATGCACAGCAGACGCAGAATGGGGATTGCTATCAGGATTCTTCCTCTGGAACGATCGATATGCAGGACACCACTTCCCTACTGCGATTTTTGGTGCATATCACCACTACCCTGCCGGAACAGGATACATCGCAGAAGGGAACACTTACGCCTACCACAGCAATTCACAATGTCTATTTCAAAAATGAATCTGAAATAGACTCTATGCCGGCAGTGATTTCCACAATGGACGAATGGAATGCATATGGGGAACAGTTTGCCGTGGAACTAGGTTCCAAAAATAGTCTGCTTAACACGGAACCATTCTGCAATCAATATACAGAAGAATTTTTCCAAAGTCATGTGTTGCTGGTCAATATCTCACCGGTAGTTTCTGCCGGAACACAGGAGTTCTTTTCCATTGACGATGTTTTTCATGGTACCGATGGAAAAATACACATAAAGGCATCGAATCGTTCTGGCATGCTCATGGATTGTGTTGGTATCGGCAGCAGAATGCTGCTTCAGGTGACGATTCCGAAAACACAGTATCACGGTGAAGAAATTGTATGGGATACCAATTGGATTTTTCCGTCGTATGATATGCTGTTCAATATTACCACAGCAACAGAACAGGGCTGGGACAAAGCAAAGAGTTCCGATTCTGCATTGATTTTTTCTACTACGGAAGAATTGGAGGAACAAATTACATCGCTGTTGGGAGAAGAAACAACAGAAAATCTGAAAAAATACTATGATTCGGAGTTCTTTGCTTCCCATGTGCTGTTTGTTGATCTCGTTGCAAAACCAGACGGAAACGACTATGAAAATATAATTTGTGAAGTTTCACAGGATAAAACCGGAACGCTGCAGATCACTTATCAACAGGAACTTTGCAACGATTTTCATTCAAAATCTATTGATCTGCTTTTGGTTGCTTTGCCCAAGTCCCAATGGAATGGAAAAGCACCGGTGTGGAATTCTAAAACATTGGACACAAGCAGCTGTCAACTTTCAGTGGAACAAAATATTCAAGCAGTTACCAAAAGCGGCTGGAATCGTGCATTGAGCAGCCGTCCGGAAATGGTGCTGACATCGGAGCAGGACTTTGAGGATAGCCTCGCTCCTTTGTATGAAAATGCAGTTACCCAGCAATTGCGTGACTATTTTAACGATGCGTTCTTTGCAGACTATGTGCTGTTTGCACGTCCGACTGTAAAATGCAGTTCTGTAGTCTATGCGCCCGAAAAAGTTGTGCAGCAGGACAATGGCTACATTGAGATTTTTTACAGTGGAACAGAAATTGACGGCACCTCCGGTACTGGAATCGACTTGCTTTGGGTTGCAGTTCCTATAGAGCAGTGGAACGGAAAAAAACCAACATGGAAAGAAGTCGGAGAGACCGAGATTTCTGCAAGCTTGCGATATTATGATGTATTGAACATTTCTTCTATGAAAAAACAGTGGATTTCTTCAAGGGAAGAATTGCGGACGGTGCTTCAAAGTGCAAATATCACAGATGAATACATCACAGCCGATACATTGCTGCAATTATATCCGGAAAGCTTTTTTGAGAAAAAAGCACTTTATTTATCTGTAGATGATGATATTGCAGGCACCAGTCGAACTGTGTTCCGGGTTACCCAAAATGAAAACACTCGTAAAATCACAGTATCCTGTCGAAAAAAACAGCCTGTATCCTGCGACGGAGTTATGCAGATCAGCATGCTTGCAGTTTCCAAGAATATTGCAGAGAATGCAGAAGTTACTTATGCGGATTATAATGATGAGTTTTTGCTGAATAATGGAGCATGGGCATTTACGACAATTCCGGATACCATGGGAGAAGGGTTTGCTGTCAATCAGTATAGCTTTGGAAATTACAGCGAAGTGATTTTGTACAGTACCTCGCCGTCTGGCATAGTTCTATATCACAACTTTAATCAGTTGGCTTCCCTGCTGCTGGACGAAGCGTTTCCCGTATTCTCGGATTCTCAGGCAGTCTGGACAAAAGACGATTCCGGAAATAATGTGTGCTCCTTTGGCAATTTGCAGATTACCGTTCGGGAAAAAGAATTGGAAGTTTCTTATCCTTACAATAAAACCGGTGACAGAAAAACTGTGACAATTCCTCTTGCCTTAAGCAAAATGACAGAATAAAATCAATCTTTTTCGTACAGCGTCGCTCTGCAAAACAGGGCGGCGTTTTATGATATATCCATAGGATTTCATTGTGATTTTTCATAATATTCATTGACAATTCTACAGAAATCGTGTATACTAAATAGAGTGTGCTCACAGGAGTGATAAAATTAATCTTTGTGAACGCACTTTTGTGCTGGTGTACAGAAAATTGAACTTGTTGATATTTTCATATTAGCATGCTTCAAGTGAAAAGAGAGGAGTATTTTATCATATGCAATCAAAAACTACACAAGTCAAAAGCGGATTTGGATCCAAGCTGGGATTTATTTTAGCAGCTGCGGGCTCTGCTGTTGGATTGGGAAATATTTGGCGTTTCCCTTATCTTGCTGCGAAATACGGCGGCGGTATGTTCCTTCTGGTCTATTTGATCTTTGCGGTTACGTTTGGTTTTGCCCTGATGACCACAGAGATTGCCATTGGACGGCGTACCGGAAAAAGTGTCATACAGGCATATTCAGATATGAACTGTCATTTCAAACCGCTTGGTTGGCTAGCAGGAGCGATTCCGGTAATTATCCTTCCCTACTACTGTGTGATCGGAGGTTGGGTGCTGAAATATCTGGTGATATTTACAACTGGTTCTGGAGCAAGTGCGGCCGGTGACGGTTCTTATTTCTCTAACTTTATCGGTCATGCCGGATCACCGATGTTGTTTTTTGCAATTTTCATTCTCCTTACCGCAGTAGTTGTTATGCTAGGTGTGCAAAAAGGGGTAGAGAAAGTCAGCAAGCTAATGATGCCGGTATTGTTGATTCTGATTGTAGGAATTAGTATCTATACGTTGACTTTGCCGGGAGCAATTGATGGATTGATCTACTATGTCAAGCCGGATTTCAACCAGTTTTCTATAAAAACAGTAATTGCCGCAGTAGGACAGTTGTTCTATTCTATGTCATTGGCAATGGGTATTATGATTACATATGGTTCTTACATGCGGAAAGAAGATAACATTGAAAGTTCTGTTCGCCAGATTGAAGTGTTCGACACTTTGGTAGCTTTTCTGTCTGGACTGATTATCGTTCCGGCAGTTTTTGTCTTTTCCGGTGGTGATGAAAATGCTTTGAATGCTGGTCCAAGTCTGATGTTTATCACACTCCCGAATGTTTTCAAGGAAATGTTGGGCGGACAGATCGTTGGTGCAGTATTTTTCTTGTTGGTGGTACTGGCTGCAATGACATCTTCCATTTCTTTGATGGAAACAGTTGTTTCCATTGTGGAAGAACGATTCCACTGGAAACGGATTCCCAGTTGCCTGATTGTTACCGGCATATCGTTTCTGATCGGTTTACTTTCTGTCTTTGGATATAGCATTTGGTCTGATTTCACTATTTTCCACATGCAGTTCCTGGACTTCTTCGACTATATTAGCAATAACATTATGATGCCGATTGTCGCATTGATGACTTGTGTGTTGGTTGGATTTGTTGTAAAAACAACTTTTGTAGAAGATGAAATCGAGAAGAATGCACGCTTTCGTGTGAAAGGTTTGTATCGTGTTATGATCAAATTTATCTGCCCGATTTGCATGCTGTTGATTTTATTCTCTGCTCTGTTCCTGAAATTGTAATTTCTATTTTTACGTGAAAAACGCTCTGGAAAGCGGATTAAACAAAGCTTTCCAGAGCGTTTCTATTTTTTGTTATGGAATGTATTTACTGAACAATCAGAATTACTGTTCCGTCCAAGTATCACTGAAAATGGCTTCTCCGTTAGTGTTAATTACATCGCGGTAGAAATAACCAGAATCCTTTATGGTACGCTTTTGTGTCTGGTAATCTACGTGTACCAAACCGAAACGCTTATCATAACCGTCAGCCCATTCGAAATTGTCCATGACAGACCAGTACATGTAACCCATTACCTTTGCTCCGTCCTGCATCGAACGATACAGTTCCCGCAGATACCGTTTCATGAAATCAATTCGCTGCGGATCATGAACTTTACCGTCCAGCTGTACCCAGTCATGGCTTGCCATACCGTTTTCACTAAGCAGAATCGGTTTCTGATAGCGTTCATATAGGAACAACGGACTCCAGTACAGTACCTCAGGTGTTACCGGCCAACCCATTTGTGTTCTTGCACAGCCGATATAAGCGTTTTCTGCATAGCCAAATTCTGTTTCCGTAGCCTTGCTCTCATAAATATTGACACCGTAAAAATCGACCGGCTGAGAGATGATTTCCATATCCCCTTCCAGAATTTCCGGCATGTCGTTTCCAAGAATCCGATAAGCTTCTTCCGGATACTTGCCAAAGAAGATCGGATCTGCCCACCAAGCAAGTTCAAATGGGAAGCGATTCTTAGTAAAAGCGAAACTCTTACGTTTTGCTTCTGCAATGGCTTCCGGTGTATTGCTTTCCGGTGTGCAGCAGGGTGTTGCAAAGGCAAATCCAACAGTTGGCTTCTGTTTTGCATACTTCCGGATCACCTGTACTGCTTTTCCGTGAGCCAGTAAAACGTTGTGTGTCATGCGAGTCAAGTCATGTGCCTGATGCACCTCGAAAGGAGCAAATTTTCCAATGGCATAGCCGCAGCCGATGAATACCTGCGGTTCGTTAATGGTCATCCAATACTTTACACGATCGGACAGAGCATCGACTACGACTTTGGCATATTCAGCAAACCAGTCTGAGGAATCACGATTCAGCCAGCCACCCTTTTGATGCAGTGCCAGAGGATAGTCCCAGTGAAACAGCGTTACCAACGGTTCAATGCCGTTTGCCAGCAGTTCGTCTACCAAATCAGAATAGAACTGCAATCCTTTCTGATTTACTTTTCCAGTACCGTCCGGCAAAACTCTTGTCCAGCTGATTGAAAACCGGTAATTGCGAATGCCCATTTTTTTCATCATTTTCACATCATCTTTGAAGTGATGATAGTGGTCGCATGCAATATTTCCGTTTTCGCTGTGTGCCACATGACCGTCTTCCTGTGTGTAAGCATCCCAGACGTTTAAGCCTTTGCCATCGTCTTGATATGCACCTTCTACCTGATATGCGGCGGAAGCAGTTCCCCATAAAAAATTGTCCTGAAACTTCATATATAAACCTCCTAAAGTTGATAGATCAATGGTTGACAGATTGCCTGTTCTGTGTTATATTATATCTGTAACAATCCGTAAAATCTAGTACAATATCCTCGGATTCTTGTACTTTTTCCACTAATTTTCTCTGATTGTCAAAATGCAGAGAAAAAAGAAACAGAGGTGTCGGAATTGGAAAAACAGAAATTTTATGAGAAGCGAAAACATGGTACCCCACGATTCCCTATGGAATGTTTTGTGACATGTGCAGATGGAAATCAACATTTTCTGGTACCACTGCACTGGCACAGAAATATAGAAATTATGCAAATGCTGCATGGTACAGCGGTAATTACAATTGGAAATGAAACGTTTTCCGCAGTAGAGGGCGATATTTTCTGTATCAATCAGGAGGAACTGCACCGAATTGTTTCAGAGGACAATCAGTTAGTATATCGTACAGTTATTTTTCCGTTACAGGCATTGACTTTTTCAGAAAGCGATGCTGCTCAGACTTACTTGGAACAAATTGTACAAGGGATACTGCGGTTTCCGGTACAAGTTACCAATGAAACTGAAAAATATTTTCTGCGTGAAACCTTGTATCAGATTCAAATTGCCGCGGAGCAAAAAAGTGTTGGGTATGAACTTATGGTAAAGGCACAGCTTTTGCAAATAATTGCACAAATGCTCTGCCAACATCAGATTGTTTCGGTGCAGCATTCCCCCAGTGAAAAAAGCAAACGCTTGAAAGAAATGTTGCATTTTATTCAGAGGCATTTTGCTGCTCCTTTGACCATTACAGTTATGGCAGAGCAGTTTCATATGTCTGAAAAATATTTTTCCCGCTATTTTCGCATTGCTACAGGTCAAAACTTTACGGCATATTTAAACGCTGTCCGAATTGAAAAGGCACAGGCATTGTTACTGGAAACCGACGAAACTGTTTTAGAAATTGCTTTTTCTTGTGGGTATGAAAATGTCAGTTATTTCAATCGGGTATTTCGCAGGCAGACAGGGTATTCCCCATTGCAGTATCGCTCGATAGCGGTATCTTGACAGATTCATAAATAGTTTACAATACTACCTATTTACATTTTTACCCAAAAGGATTATAATAAAGGTAGCACAGCACAAGGTTTATTTGTCGATTTTGCACGCAATTTACCAAATGCATCTTACGTACAAGCTTTGTGCAGTGTTGTTTGAAATTGGAAATCATGTAGCGGTGCACGATTGCAGCAACATGTATTTCCAGAAAGAATATTGTCAAAAGAGTTTGATGGGGAATGCTCTGGAAACTCGTGTACACTGGAGGTATTTGTATCATGGGTAGATTTACATTGCCAAGAGATTTGTATCATGGCACAGGTTCTTTGGAAACATTAAAAACGCTGACTGGCAAAAAAGCAATCGTAGTTGTTGGCGGTGGTTCCATGAAGCGGTTTGGCTTCTTGGACAAGGCAGTGGCTTATTTGAAAGAAGCCGGCATGGAAGTGGAGCTGTTTGAAGGGGTTGAACCGGATCCTTCTGTAGAAACCGTAATGAAGGGTGCAGAAGCAATGCGGAAATTCCAGCCGGATTGGATCGTTGCCATGGGTGGTGGATCTCCGATTGACGCTGCAAAGGCAATGTGGGTATTCTATGAGTATCCGGATACTACATTTGAAGAAATCATTACACCGTTTAGCTTCCCGACATTGCGGACAAAGGCAAAATTTTGTGCAATTCCGTCTACATCGGGTACTGCGACAGAAGTAACTGCATTTTCGGTAATTACGGACTATCACAAGGGCATTAAGTATCCGTTGGCTGACTTTAATATCACGCCGGACGTTGCCATTGTAGATCCGGAACTGGCAGAAACTATGCCGAAAAAGCTGGTTGCACATACTGGTATGGACGCTATGACACATGCGATTGAGGCATATGTATCCACCCTGCACTGCAATTATACTGACCCGTTGGCACTGCATGCAATCAAGATGATTCACAACAACTTGAAGAAGTCTTACGACGGAGATATGGAAGCTCGTGCGGCAATGCATGATGCACAGTGCTTGGCTGGTATGGCATTCTCAAATGCACTGTTGGGTATCGTACACTCTATGGCACACAAGACTGGTGCGGCTTATACCGGCGATCACATCATTCACGGTTGTGCCAATGCAATGTATCTGCCAAAGGTCATCAAGTATAATTCGAAAAATGAAGAAGCTGCAAATCGGTACGCAGAAATCGCATCCTTTATTGGTTTGTCTGGTGCAACAATAGAGGAAAAAGTTGATTCGTTGATTGCAGAACTCCGTTCCATGAATGACCAGTTGGATATTCCGCAGGGCATTAAGAATTACGGTAAGAGCGGCATAAAGGCAGATACTTCTATCATTGATGAAAAGGAATTTTTGGAAAAGCTGCCGGAAGTGGCAAAGAATGCTATCGCCGATGCCTGCACTGGTTCCAATCCGCGTCAGCCCTCTCAAGAGGAAATGGAAAAGCTGCTGAAAGCTTGCTACTACGACACGGAAATTGATTTCTAATTGATATATATCTATAATGAAATGCAAAAAGCACTTGTACAGTATTCTGTACAAGTGCTTTTCTTATATGATACTTACTAAAGTCATGATTTATGCGAACAGGCTCTTGCCAGTCATTTCTTCCGGCTGCGGCAGTTCCATTGCCTCCAGCATTGTCGGAGCAATATCTGCCAAAACGCCGCCTTCGCGAAGCTTGCAATCCTTGCCAACTACGATAAACGGTACCGGATTGGTAGTGTGTGCAGTGAACGGTGTGCCGTCTGCTTCCAGCATCTTGTCAGCATTGCCGTGATCAGCGGTGATGAATGCGATACCGTCCTTTTTCATGATTGCATCAACCATGCGACCAACACAAGTGTCTACTGCTTCTACAGCCTTGACTGCGGCATCAAAGACACCGGTATGACCAACCATATCGCAGTTTGCATAGTTCAGAATGATGACATCATACTTATCGCTGTCGATTGCTTCAACAACCTTATCCGTTACTTCGTATGCACTCATTTCCGGTTTCAGATCGAAAGTCGGAACGTCAGGGCTCTTGACCAGAATGCGGTCTTCTCCGTCAAATGTCTGTTCTCTGCCGCCGTTGAAGAAGAATGTAACGTGTGCATACTTCTGTGTTTCTGCAATACGAAGCTGTGTCTTGCCGCACTTACTCAGGTATTCACCCAGTGTCATGTGCAGATCTTCCGGCGGATATGCAACGGAAACGTTCGGCATGGATGCATCATACTGAGCCATGCAAACGAACTGTACCGGAAAATAACCGTTCTTTCTCTCGAAGCCGTTGAAATCCGGATCTACGAAGCAACGTGTCAGCTGTCTTGCACGGTCCGGACGGAAGTTGAAGAATACTATGCTATCCCCTGCCTTAACAGTGCCGTCCTTTTCCAGAACGGTCGGCAGCATGAATTCGTCGGTAACATCGTTAGCGTAGCTGTCCTCGATTGCCTTTACCGGATCAGCAGTGGTCTGTACACCCTCGCCCAGAACCATTGCATCATATGCCTTTTCTACACGATCCCATGCATTGTCACGATCCATTGCATAATAACGACCAGAAATGGTGGCAATTTTACCAACGCCGATTTCATTCAGCTTGGCAACTGCTTCCTTCATGAAACCAGCGGCAGATGCCGGTGGTTCGTCACGGCCGTCCAGAAATGCATGTACATATACCTTGGACAGACCCTTTTGCTTTGCCATTTCCAGCAGTCCGTATAGGTGAGAAATGTGGCTGTGCACGCCGCCCGGAGAGAGCAGACCCATCAGGTGCAGAGCAGTTCCCTTTTCTTTGCAAGCGTCCATTGCTGCGGAAATTGCAGGATTTTCGAAGAACTTGCCGTTCTCAATATCCTTTGTAATCTTTACCAGCATCTGGTAAACAATTCTGCCGGCACCAATGTTGGTGTGACCAACTTCCGAGTTGCCCATTTGACCGTCTGGCAGACCAACGTCCAGCCCGCTGGCACCGATCAGGGTATTCGGGCCCTGCATATATTTGTCCAGATTTGGCTTCTTTGCTGCGTGGATTGCATTGCCGTAATCACTGGGATTATGACCAAAGCCGTCCATGATAATCAATGCAACAGGTTTTTTGCTCATGTTGTATTTCTCCTTTTCTTCCAAAAAGGCAGCACCGTGCAGTCACCTTACGGCTCTGTACGGCACTGCCTGATTGCGTATTGGATAAAGGTAACACCCGTTTTATTATATGGTATTGCCTAAAATTTTAGCTTACTTAGAAGCTTCTGCCAGCAGTACGCCGAACTTTTCAGCAACCAGAGAAGCACCGCCGATCAGACCACCGTCGATGTTTTCCTTTGCCAGCAGTTCTGCACAGTTCTTTTCGTTCATAGAACCGCCGTACTGAATGGTCATACCGTTTGCAATTGCCTGATCGTACAGAGAAGCAACAGTTGCACGGATAAATGCACAAACTTCTTCAGCCTGTTCTGCAGTAGCAGTCTTACCAGTGCCAATTGCCCATACCGGCTCATAAGCGATAACGATATTCTTTACCTGATCTGCAGTCAGACCGTGCAGAGCAACCTTTACCTGCTTTGCAACAACTTCTTCTGTGATGCCCAGTTCCCGTTCTGCCAGTGTTTCACCAACGCACAGGATAACAGTCATGCCAGCTTCAATTGCAGCAGTAGTACGCTTATTTACAGTTTCATCGGTTTCGCCGAAGTACTGTCTGCGTTCAGAGTGACCAACGATGACATACTTTACGCCCATTTCAGTCAGCATATCAGCGGAAATTTCGCCGGTGAATGCACCACTCTTTTCGAAATGTACGTTCTCTGCACCAACTTCGATATTTGTGCCCTCAGTCAGGGACAGTGCGGTTTCCAGATTGGTAAACGGTACACAAATGATAACCCCACAGGTCTTGTCAGCTGCGATCGGCTTCAGAGCGTTGATCAGTTCTGCTGCTTCCTTGCGGTTCTTGTTCATCTTCCAGTTGCCGGCAATAATTGCTTTTCTCAGTGCCTTGTTCATGACAAATTCCTCTTTTCTGATGATTCTGATGCTTCTGCATCTGTAATATAATCCCCTTCTTCGTGGGATTCCTTGTTGTTGCTTCCATTATAGCTGCCGATGACGATGCCTTTGGAAAAAGGCATACAGAACATTCCGATCGCCAGACCGCAAAATGCACCCAGTGCAAATGCAGCAGCCGGATTCAAAAACGCATTTTTGACAGAATCCTGCACTTCCCATTTTTTCATGGTATCATTCCTTTCCCAAGACAGCACAAACGGAGGTTTCCATTTTCACAGAATCCTCCTGTTTGCAGCAGCACAAAACAGCTACGTTCTTATTTTGATTAGTCCTTGTCAGCGATTGCTGCAACGCCCGGCAGGACCTTGCCTTCCAGATATTCCAGAGATGCACCGCCGCCAGTGGAAATATGGCTCATCTTGTCTGCGAAGCCCAGCTGCATTACTGCTGCTGCGGAGTCGCCGCCGCCGATGATGGTGGTCGCATCAGTATCTGCCAGAGCCTGTGCAACAGCAACAGTACCCTTGTTCAGAATTGGGTTTTCGAATACGCCCATCGGTCCGTTCCATACAACAGTCTTTGCAGTCTTAACTGCATCTGCAAACAGAGCCTGTGTCTTTTCGCCAATATCCAGACCCATTCTGTCTGCCGGAATCTTGTTGGAATCATAGGTAACAACTTCGATTGCAGCATCGATCGGGTTCGGGAATTCAAGAGCAGTTACGGTGTCTACCGGCAGCAGCAGAGCCTTGCCGTTTGCCTTTGCCTTTTCCAGCATTTCCTTGCAATAGTCGATCTTGGTGTCATCTACCAGAGAAGTACCAACTTCATAGCCCTGTGCCTTCAGGAAGGTATAAGCCATACCGCCGCCGATAATCAGGGTGTCGCACTTTTCCAGCAGGTTGGAGATAACGTTCAGCTTATCTGCAACCTTTGCACCGCCCAGAATTGCAACGAACGGGCGAACCGGATTTTCAACAGCATTGCCGAGGAACTTGATCTCCTTCTGCATCAGATAGCCGACAGCAGTTTCCTTTACGAATTCTGTTACTCCGACAGTGGAGCAGTGTGCTCTGTGTGCACTGCCGAATGCGTCCATAACAAATGCATCAGCGATAGAAGCCAGATCCTTGCTGAAGGATTCGATGTTCTTGGTTTCTTCCTTGCGGAAACGGGTGTTTTCCAGAACAACGATCTCACCGTTCTGCATCTTGTCTACAGCAGCTCTTACAGTATCATCTACAACAACATCAGACGGAACAAAAGTAACCTTTGCGGAAACCAGTTCAGCCAGACGAGCAGCAGCAGCCTTCAGAGAGAACTTTTCCTCCGGACCATTCTTCGGCTTGCCCAGATGAGAGCACAGAATTACCTTTGCACCTTCAGAAACCAGCTTGTTGATGGTCGGCAGTGCTGCCTGAATACGGTTATCATTTGTGATAACGCCGTCCTTCATTGGAACATTGAAGTCCACGCGAACCAGAACACGTTTGCCGGTCACTTTCAGATCGTCTACAGATACCTTGTTTAACTCTGCCATTTGTTTGACATCCTTTCTGCGATAGACTGCATCGTGAAAGGGAAATTCATATATTATCCGATACAGCCTGAAATTTAACGATTTTTCTGAAATGCGGTTGATGCATTTCATACAGTTTTATTATACACCATTTCACAAAAATTTGCAAGCTTTTCCGTGAGATTTTCTAAAAAGCCCAAAATCTATTGTGGGAAAATCTGATTTTTTTGGAAATCCGCCAGTTTTGCGGGAAAATTTGCAGGTGGATTGACTTTCTTCAGCGTTTCCCTTAGTTTTCCAGATACGGTTTGAGGTACTTGCCTGTGTAAGAATCCGCACAGGCTGCTACCTGTTCCGGTGTACCGCTGACTACGACGGAGCCGCCGCGGTCGCCTCCCTCTGGTCCGAGATCTACGATCCAGTCTGCCACCTTGATAACATTTAGATTGTGTTCAATTACTACAACAGTATTCCCAGTATCAGTCAGACGCTGAAGTACTTCGATCAGACGGTGTACATCGGCAGTATGCAGGCCTGTAGTCGGTTCGTCCAGAATATAAATGGTTCTTCCGGTGGGACGTTTGGAAAGTTCTGTTGCAAGTTTGACACGCTGTGCTTCCCCGCCGGAGAGCGTGGTTGCCGGCTGACCGATTTTCAGATAGCCCAGTCCTACTTCCTGCAGCGTTTTCAACTTTCGGGCAATTTTCGGGTGATTTTCAAAGAATACTACGCCTTCATCTACTGTCATTTCCAGTACATCATAAATAGACTTTCCCTTGTATTCTACCGCCAGCGTTTCACGATTGTAGCGTTTTCCTTTGCAGACTTCGCAGGGAACGTAAACATCCGGCAGAAAGTGCATTTCAATTCGCAGGATACCGTCGCCCTGACATGCTTCGCATCTGCCTCCTTTGACATTGAAAGAGAATCGTCCTGCGGTATAGCCCTTGGCTTTGGCATCATTGGTTTTAGCAAACAGTTCCCGAATGTCGGTAAATACACCGGTATAGGTTGCCGGATTGGAACGAGGTGTCCGTCCAATCGGCGACTGGTCAATGTCAATGACCTTGTCCAGAAACTCCGTTCCCTCCATGCTGTCAAAATCTCCGTGGCGGGTTCTTGCACGGTTCAGCCTTGCCGCCAGATATTTATACAAAATCTCATTGACCAGTGAGGACTTTCCAGAGCCGGAAACACCAGTTACACAGGTAAATACACCAAGAGGAATGGAAACATCAATGTTTTTCAAGTTATGCTCTCTTGCACCATGAATGGTTAGCATATTTCCGTTTCCGGTACGGCGTCCCTTGGGAAGCGGGATTTTTCGCTGCCCGCTGAGATATTGACCGGTAATCGATTTTTCGCAGGCAAGCAATCCCTGAACATCACCGGAATAGACAACATTTCCTCCGTGAATTCCTGCACCGGGACCGATGTCTACCACATAGTCTGCCGCCAGAATGGTGTCATCGTCATGTTCTACCACGATCAGCGTATTGCCCAAATCCCGCAGACGTTTCAGCGTATCAATTAATTTATCGTTATCCCGCTGATGCAATCCAATACTGGGTTCGTCCAGAATATACAGTACGCCCGTTAGATAGGAACCGATTTGTGTTGCCAAGCGGATACGTTGGCTTTCGCCGCCGGAAAGCGTACCGGCATTGCGGGAAAGTGTCAGATATTCCAGTCCCACATTATTCAGGAATCCCAGTCGTTCCCGAATCTCCTTTACGATTCGTGCGGCAATAAATTGCTCCCGTTCTGTTAATTGCAGCTGAGCAAAGAAGTCCAGTGCTTTTGTAACGGAAAGTTCAGTCAGATCGATAATGTTTTTGTCACCAACTGTAACCGCCAGTACTTCCGGCTTCAAACGTTTGCCGTGGCACACCGGACAAGCTACATCACTCATCACACTGCTGATTTCTTCCTTTGCCCATTCCCCGCCGTCCGCGAATCGTCGTTTCAGATTGGGAATTACACCTTCAAACGGAGCACGGAATCCCTCAGTTCTGCCGCCGGCTGTGGTGCGATGCAGAAACAGTGGATCTTCTTTTGTGCCGTACAAAAATAAGTTCAGCTGTTCCTTGGAGAGTTCCTTTACAGGAACATCTAAAGAAATGCCGTATTTTTCGGAGATTGCCTGATAATACATCATAGCAATGGAATTGTCGTCCAGACTATTCCACCCCACTGCCTTAATAGCACCCTGACGAATACTCAAGTCACGATTCGGAACCACCAGCTTCGGATCAATTTCCTGAAATACGCCCAAACCGGTACAGTGCGGACACGCTCCGAATGGATTGTTGAAAGAGAACATACGAGGGGTCAGTTCTTCGACGGAAACGCCATGTTCCGGACAAGCATAACTTTGTGAGAACAGCATTTCTTCTCCGCCAATCACGTCTACAACTGCTAATCCCCCTGTCAAAGCGAGCACTGTTTCCAGACTGTCAGTCAGTCGCGGACGGATTGTCGGCTTTACTACAAGTCGGTCTACAATGATTTCAATGGTATGCTTTTTATTTTTTTCCAGCGTGATTTGCTCAGACAAATCGTATTGATTTCCATCTATGCGAACGCGAACATAACCAGACTTCTTTGCCGTTTCTAATGCTTTTAGATGCTGCCCCTTCTTCCCGCGGACAATGGGTGCCAGAAGTTGAATTCGTGTTCCCTCCTCCAGTGCCAGAATGTGGTCTACAATTTCATCAACAGACTGCTGTTTAATTTCTCTGCCACAGACAGGACAATGAGGAATGCCGATACGGGCATAGAGCAGACGGAGATAATCATAGATTTCAGTTACGGTTCCCACTGTGGAACGCGGGTTTTTGGAAGTGGTTTTCTGATCGATGGAAATTGCCGGCGATAAGCCTTCGATGCTGTCCACATCAGGCTTTTCCATTTGCCCCAGAAACTGCCGTGCATAAGACGAGAGACTTTCCATATAGCGACGCTGTCCATCTGCGAAGATGGTGTCAAATGCCAGAGAAGATTTTCCGGAGCCGGAAAGTCCGGTCATGACTACCAGTTTATCCCGTGGGATCTCCACATCAATATTTTTCAGATTGTTCGCTCTTGCACCGCGTACAACAATTTTATCCAACATGAATTATTGTTCCTCCTCCAGCTTTTTGATTTTATCCCGCAGATATGCGGCGTGTTCGAATTCCAACAATTTTGCAGCTTCTTTCATCTGGGCAGTCAGCTGTTCGATCAATGCACGTTTTTCTTTGCCGCGTAACTTCTTGCCAGTTGTTTTCTTTTCCACTTCTGTTTTTGTGGTAATTTCAATGACATCACGCACATCTTTTTGAATGGTTTTCGGAATGATGCCGTGTGCTTCATTATAGGCTTGCTGCTTGGCACGACGGCGTTCTGTTTCTGTGATTGCCCGTTCCATAGAACCGGTTATCTCGTCGGCGTACATGATAACTTGTCCGTGTGCATTTCGTGCGGCACGTCCGATTGTCTGGATCATAGAGGTTTCACTTCGCAGGAACCCCTCCTTATCCGCATCCAGAATGGCTACCAGAGAAACTTCCGGAATGTCCAGCCCTTCACGGAGCAGGTTGATGCCAACCAGCACATCAAATTCTCCCAGCCGCAGATCGCGGATAATTTCCATACGTTCTACAGTATCTATATCATGGTGCAGATACCGAACCCGAACGCCCATACGTTCCAAATAAGCCGTCAGGTCTTCTGCCATTTTTTTAGTCAGTGTTGTAACAAGTACACGCTCATTTTTTTCTGCACGGAGATTGATTTCTGAAAACAGATCTTCAATCTGTCCGTCTACCGGACGCACAGTGATTTCCGGATCCAGCAAACCGGTGGGGCGAATCACCTGTTCTACGGTCTGTACAGAATGCTCTTTTTCAAATGGTCCGGGGGTTGCACTGACATAGATTGCCTGATGCACATGGCTGTAGAATTCCTCGAAATTCAGCGGGCGGTTGTCGAACGCACTGGGCAGCCGGAATCCATAGTCCACCAGCGTTTGCTTTCTGGCTCTGTCGCCGGCGTACATGGCACGAACCTGCGGCAGTGTCACATGACTTTCATCGACCACCAATAGAAAATCTTCCGGAAAGTGATCTAACAATGTATAGGGTACACTGCCTGCCGGTCTGCCGGCTAATACACGAGAATAGTTTTCGATGCCGCTGCAAAAACCGATTTCCTCCAGCATTTCCATGTCGTACTGTGTACGCTGTTGGATTCGCTGTGCTTCGATCAGTTTGTGATTGGCGGAGAACCACGCCACCCGTTGCAGCATCTCCTGACGGATTTCTTTGACAGCTTTGGTCACTTTTTCGCTTCCCACAACATAATGCGATGCCGGCAGAATTGCCGCATACTGCATGGTTGCTGTAACTTCTCCGGAAACCACATTGATCTCACAGATGCGGTCAATTTCATCTCCGAAATATTCTACGCGAATTGCTTTGTCAGTGGAAGATGCCGGAAAGATTTCTACTACGTCGCCGCGAACGCGGAATTTATTGCGGACAAAATTGATGTCATTTCGTTCATATTGAATTGCAACTAGTTGGTCAATCAGTTGATCTCTGGACTTTTCCATTCCCACACGAATAGAAACCATCATGGAACGATATTCTTCCGGACTGCCCAGGGAATAGATACAGGAAACGCTGGCGACAATGATGACATCTTTTCGCTCTGCCAGTGCCGCTGTGGCACTGTGCCGCATTTTGTCGATCTCGTCATTGATCGAGGAGTCTTTTTCGATATAGCTGTCCGTGCTGGGAATATAGGCTTCCGGTTGATAGTAATCGTAATAGGACACAAAATATTCTACGGCATTATTCGGGAAAAATTCCCGAAACTCTGAACAAAGCTGTGCTGCCAGAATTTTATTGTGAGCCAACACCAGAGTCGGTTTGTTCACCTGTGCGATGACATTGGCAATGGTGTACGTTTTACCGGAACCGGTAACGCCCAGTAAAGTCTGCTCGTGGTCACCGTCCCGAATTCCCTGAACCAGTTTGGCAATCGCTTCCGGTTGGTCACCGGTAGGCGAAAATGGTGCATGCAAATCAAAATGATCCATTTGGTTCCCTCCTTCAAAGCATTTTATGAATCGCTCCAGCCCATGACTTGCCGCATGGAAATTGTATCTCCCTGTTTTCCCAATACAATATGATCCAACAGTTGTATTTGCATACTGTCCAGTATCCGCCGCAGCTGTTGGGTGGCAAACAGATCAGCATCAGAAAAGGCTGCCTGTCCCTGCGGGTGATTATGTGCTAGCACTACACGGCTGCTCCGCATGCGTATTGTACATTCCACAATGCGATGTGTATCCAGTGCGGCTCTTTGTGCAGTGCCGGTGGAGATTGTTTCGCAGTGCAGCAAATGCAAGTGCTCGTCCAGACAGAGCAGAAGCACCTTTTCTTCCACTGTCGCGGAAAGTTTTGCCTGCACATAGGCACACAATTTTTGTGTGCTGTCTAACGCAACATGTTCCCGCAGTTTATCCAACTGGTACTGCTGGCAAAGCTGCGGAAGCAACTTCAGAAATATGGCTGCGTTTTCGCTGATGCCATTGATACGTTTTAAATCCTGTATATCCGCGTCCAGCACACCGGAAAGTGAATGAAACTCTGCAATCAAATCATGTGCAATGGGATTTGTGTCTACTCGCGGCAAAGCATAGAATAGCAACAATTCCAGAATCTCGTGTGGCTGAAAACTTTCTAACCCGCTTTTTTGAAAACGAAGCCGCATGCGTTCCCGATGACCGGCATGACTGTGTTTTTTCTTGGAAACAGCAGTATCCGAATTCGAAACGTTCTGCTTGTCCGCAGGTTGTTTCAGATTCTGGATTTCTTTTTTAGACTGTTCCATGATAAAGCCTCCTATCATCAGGTAAAATATAAGGCAACACTACACAAAGCTGTCATATTGCCGAAAAATCTAACTATGCATCTTACACACAAGCTTTGTACGGTGTTGCCATAAAAATTCATGTGTGCACGCTCATAGCCCTTTTCTTTTAAGCAGAAATATGCTATAATAGAATCAATAACAGAAAAAGGAGTGCTGCTTTCGCAGCAATTTACAACCATGAGAGAATTTTGCATACAGGGAAACGACAGCGACCAGCGTCTGGATCGCTTTTTACAAAAAACGTTGCCGGAACTGCCAAAAAGTCTTTGCTACAAGTGGATTCGTACCAAGCACATTAAAGTGAATCGAAAACGCTGTACACCAGATCAGCGGTTGGTGACCGGCGATGTGGTGACACTGTTTGTCAGCGATTCTTATTTTGCTATCAAAACAGAAGAAGAACGCAGTGGTGTTCCGGAATTTTTGCAGGCACCGAACCAACTGGAAATCCTCTACGAAGATGAGCGAATTTTGCTGGTAAATAAGCCAGTTGGTCTGGTGGTGCATTGTGACAGCCGACAGATTCCGGATACTCTTATCAATCGCGTACTGCACTATCTGTACGAAAACGGTGCATATCAGCCGGAGCAGGAACAAAGTTTTACACCGGCACTCTGCAATCGTTTAGACCGAAATACTGGTGGCATTGTCATTGCTGCCAAAACTGCTGCGGCACTGCGGGAAGTGAACCGTTTGATTCGTGAAAACAAGGTACACAAAAAATATCTCTGTGTCACTGTCGGTACACCAAAGGAGCGGAAAGCGATGCTTTACGGCTGGCATAAGAAGTCAGCCAGCCATAATACGGTCACGGTTCGTGACACACCGGAAGAAGGATTTCAAGAAATCATCACTGGTTATGAGGTGCTTGCTTCCAATGAACGTCATGCATTACTTTCAGTGGATTTGATTACCGGCAGAACGCATCAGATTCGTGCACATCTGGCACATATTCACACGCCGATTCTGGGAGATACCAAGTATGGCAACATGCGGGAAAACCGTGCCTGCCGCTGTAAGCATCAGTTGCTGTGGGCATATCAATTACAGTTGGAAACAGATGCGGATTCTTGCCTTGCCAATTTGAATGGATTGACAGTGCAGACACCGCCACCGCCGTTCATGACAAAAGAATTTCCCAAAGTACAGCTTTAAACTGAATCCAGTTGCAAATCAAGGCAACAGTATACAAATCGTATGCTGTTGCCTTGATTTTTTAGAATGTATTCTCATGAAATAGAAAATGCATTCTATCATGTGCTTTCGAATGTGTGATTATGCATTTAGCATTTTGGTGACAATTTCCTTGACAATACCCGGATTTGCCTTGCCCTTAGATGCCTTCATACACTGACCGACCAGATAACCCAGTGCATTGGTTTTTCCGTTTTTGTAATCGGTTACAGACTTTTCGTTTTGAGCCAGTACGTCCTTTGCCAGCTGTTCCAAGAAGCCGGTGTCCGAATTCTGCTTCATGCCCTTTTCTTCGATAATGGCAAGCGGATCCTTATCTTCTTCTACAATTACAGCAAACACTTTCTTTGCAGAAGCGTTGGAGATAACGCCTTTTTCCACCTGCTCAATCAAAGAAGTCAGATGTTCTGGTGTCAGAGCTGTTTCTTCAATAGACTTTCCGGTTTCGTTGGTATACTTTGCAATATCTGCCAGAATCCAGTTGCTGATGCTCTTGGGCTTGCAGGTGCCCAGTGCAACGCAGGCATCGAACATCTTAGAACGAGAAATGTCTTCTGCAATCAGTGTGGCATCTGTCTGGGAAAGACCGAAATCGAAAACATACCGCTGCAGCTTTACATTCGGCAATTCCGGAATACTTTCCTTCAGTGCCTGAATCTTTTCTTCCGGCACTACAATGGTCAGCAGATCCGGCTCCGGGAAATACCGGTAATCCTGAGCATCTTCCTTTGAACGCATAACAATGCTCATACCCTTGACATCGTCCCAACGACGGGTTTCCTGTGCAATGGTACCGCCGGCTTCCAGAATTTCTATCTGGCGTTTTGCCTCATATTCGATGCCGCGAACAGCTGCACTGAAACTGTTGACATTTTTCATTTCACAGCGGGTACCAAATTCGGTTGCACCTTTTTCACGAACAGAAACATTGACATCGCAGCGAATGGAACCCTCCTGCATCTTGCAGTCTGAAATGTTCAGATACTGCAAAATTGATTTGATGGTTTCCAGATATGCCTTGGCTTCGGCACTGCTGCGAATATCCGGTTCGGATACGATTTCGATCAGCGGCACGCCGCAGCGGTTCAGGTCGACCAGGGAACCAGAGAAAGACTCGTCATGCAGCAGCTTTCCGGCATCTTCTTCGATATGGATACGGGTTACGCCAATTCTCTTCATCTGTCCGTCTACCATAACGTCCAGATAACCCTTTCCGCAAAGCGGTACTTCTGCTTGAGAAATCTGGTATGCCTTCGGCAGATCCGGATAGAAGTAATTCTTTCTGTCCTGTTTGCAAACACCGTTGATCTGGCAGTGCATAGCATGTCCCATTTTGATTGCATATTCTACCACTTTTTCATTCAGTGTCGGCAATGTACCCGGCATGCCCATGCAGACAGGGCAAACCTGTGTGTTGACTTCCAGACCAAATGCGTTACGGCAGTTGCAGTAAATTTTAGATTTGGTATTCAGTTCTGCGTGGACTTCCAGTCCAACGACGATTTCATAATCTTTCATTGATTTCTTCCTCCTGCTCAAAGAGTTTCTGCAATGGCGTGAAATCCGCCGACCAGCTGTTCATAACCATATGCTGCGTTCAGAATGGTCTGTTCTGCAAACTTGTTACCGATCAGCTGCATACCCAGCGGCAGACCGGAAGCAGACTTTCCGCAGGGAACACTGACAGCCGGCAGACCTGCAATGTTGACAGTGACTGTGCAGACATCGCTGTAGTACATTTTCAACGGATCACCAATATTTTCACCGATCTTGAATGCGGCAGAAGGTGCAGTTGGCGTCAGAATTACATCACAATCCTGAAATGCTGCTGCAAATTCCTGACCGATGCGACGCTGTACCAGTTTGGCTTTTTTATAGTACGCATCATAGAAACCGGAACTTAACACGAATGTGCCCAGCATAATCCGACGCTTTACTTCATCGCCAAAACCTTCACTTCTGGTCTTTTCATACATGTCTGTCAGACCATCATAATTTTCTGCACGGAAGCCATACTTTACACCGTCAAATCTTGCCAGATTGGAAGAAGCTTCAGCAGAAGCAATGATGTAGTAAGTATTGATCGCATATTCTGTGCTGGGGAGAGAAATTTCCTTTACAGTAGCACCGTTCTGCTCCAGCAGCTGGATCGCAGCATGCACAGCAGTCTTGACTTCTGCATCGATACCCTCACCGAAATATTCTTTCGGAACACCGATACGCAGTCCCTGTACGTTGCCGTTCAGATTGTCATACAGATTAGTGTATGTCCGATATGCAGAAGTGGCATCCATGTTGTCGTGTCCCTGAATCAGGCTTTGCAGCAGGGCAACATCTTTGACCGACTTTCCAAACGGACCGATCTGATCCAGAGAGGAAGCAAATGCCACCAGACCATAACGAGAAACGCTGCCGTAGGTCGGCTTCAGTCCTACAACACCACAGAGGGAAGCAGGCTGACGAATCGATCCGCCGGTATCTGAACCCAGTGTGAGGATTGCTTCACCAGCAGCTACTGCTGCGGCACTGCCGCCGGACGAACCGCCCGGTACGCACTCCAGATTGTGCGGATTGTGTGTAGTGTGGAAATAGGAAGTTTCCGTGGAAGAACCCATGGCGAACTCGTCCATGTTCATCTTACCGGTGATCACCATTCCAGCTTCACGAACCGGCTGCATTACTGTTGCATCAAAAGGCGGCACATAGTTTCCAAGCATTTTGGAAGAACAGGTAGTACGAATTCCCTTAGTGGAAATGTTGTCTTTGATGCCAATTGGAATACCAGCCAGCGGGTGCAGTTCTTTTCCGGCAGCACGTGCATCGTCTACTGCCTTTGCTTGATCCAGACAATCTTCGCAACGTGTTACATAGGCACCGACAGCAGATTCTTTTTCTTCGATACGTTCCAGAACGTCCTGCGTCAGTTCAACTGCACTGCATTCTTTCTTTTGCAGCATTGCAGACAGTTCTGCGGCATTTTTCTCATACAGCTTCATGTGTATCTCCTCCTTATTCTACCGTTTTCGGAACAACCAGACAGCCAGACTGTACCACTGGTGCATTTGCCAGCATTTCTTCACGGCGGAATTTATGTTCCACTGCAACATCTTCCCGCAATTTCATGGGGTGTTCTGCGTCCAGTGTCAGTTCGTCTTCCACGTCCGGCAGACGGTCTACCATATCTACAATGGCAGCCATATCTTTTTCAAACTTGTCCATTTTCTCCGGCTCGATATGCAGTCGGGAAAGTTTTGCAATATGTGCAATATCAATTTTCATGGTTATCGTTCCTTTCACAGCGTACGCAAGAATCTATTTTGTTTCTGCGTTCTCCAAAATTTTCTGACGAAATTCTTCTTCGCTAAGAACCGGAATACCCAGTTCGTTTGCCTTGTCCAACTTGCTGCCGGCGGCTTCTCCTGCCACCACAAAAGTTGTCTTTTTCGAAACACTGCCGCTGACTTTTCCGCCGTAACGCAGCACCAATTCTTTGGCTTCACTGCGTTTCATAGTAGAAAGCGTTCCGGTCAGTACAAAGGTCATACCGGCAAAGCGATGATCTTCTACCACCGTTCCGTGGTAGGTCATATTACAGCCTGCTTCCCGCAGGTGTGTAATCAGTTGAAGCATATGCGGCTCTGACAGTGCTTTTACGACACTTTCTGCCATGGTTTCTCCGAAACCGTCAATTTCCTGTATTTCCTCTGCCGTTGCGTGCAGCAGAGCGTCCATAGTCGGGAATCGTTCACAGAGCAATTTTGCCGCACGGGAACCAATGCCGCGAATACCCAGTGCAAATACCAGACGATCCAAAGAATTTTCTTTAGAAGCGGCAATGGCACGAACCAGATTTTCCGCAGATTTTTCTGCAAAGCGTTCCAGTTCGGCCAGTTCCTTTTTTGTCAATGAATACAAGTCTGCCACAGAATGCACCAGACCATTTTCCTGCAAGGCAGCCAGATTCTGCGGTCCCAGTCCGTCGATGTTCATGGCATCTTTGGAAATGAAATGGATCATGCGTTTCATCAACTGTGCCGGACAATCTGGATTCGGGCAGCGAATGGCAGCTTCTTCCGGATCGCGTACTGCCGGCGTATGACATACCGGACAGGCATTGGGCAACTGATACGGTAAAGCTCCTTCTGCATGACACTTGACACGAAGTACTTCCGGAATGATCTCCCCTGCCTTACGAACCACAATGGTATCACCCAGACGAATATCTCGTTCGGTGATAAAATCCTGATTGTGCAGAGTGGCACGTGCTACTTCGGTTCCGGCAAGTTGTACCGGATCGAAAATTGCCACTGGTGTAATCACACCGGTTCTTCCTACACTCAACTGTATTTCCCGCAGTGTGGTTTCTTTTTCTTCTGGCGGGAACTTGAAAGCGGCTGCCCACTTCGGGACTTTTGAAGTCGCTCCCATTTCTTCTCGCTGTGCAAAGGAATTCACTTTGACAACTACGCCGTCTGTGTCATAGGCGTAATGCAGCTTGGCTTCACCGATTGCAGCAATTTCCGCACGAATTTCCTCTGCGGTTCGTAAAGGTTTGCTGTGTGGAATAACTGTAGGGAAGCCTAACTTCCGGAGATACTCTAACGATTCAATGTGTTCTGAAAGAATTTCTCCGTCGATCTGCTGGATATTGAAAATCCAGATGTCCAGACTGCGTTGTGCAGTGACTACGGCGTTTTTCTGCCGCAGTGAACCAGCGGCTGCGTTGCGGGGATTTTTTGCTGGTGTTTCTCCGTTCAGTTCCTGTTGCTCCACTAATGCAGCGAAACTTTTTCGCGGCATATATACTTCGCCGCGGACTTCCAGAAATGCCGGAGCGTGTTCCAGCTTCTTGGGAATGTTGGCAATCGTCATGAGATTTGCTGTTACATCTTCCCCTACAAAGCCGTCCCCGCGGGTGGAACCACGAGTGAATACGCCGTTGGTATATTCCAGCGATACGGATAATCCGTCGATTTTCGGCTCTACGCTGAACTCTGGATTCTCCAGTTCCTCCTGACACTTTTGTACAAAAGCGTTCATTTCTTCATAGGAAAATACGTCCTGCAAGCTCATCATCTGTACGGTGTGCGGCACCTTTTCAAATGTGCGGGACGCTGCTCCGCCAACGTGTTTGGTTGGCGAATCAGCTGCGGCAAACTGAGGATACTGCTGCTCCAATGTTTCCAGTTCCCGTAGAAGCATATCGTATTCATAGTCTGTTACAGACGGGGCATCTTGTACATAATATTCTTCGTTATAGCGTTCCAGTTGCTGCTGTAATTCCGCCATACGCTGTTTTGCTGTTGCTTCGTCCATTCGGTCACACTCCTTGTGTGGCAGAGCCACAGAAAGCGGCTCTGCATTTTTTTTGGCACACAATTTATTATACCACAAAAACGCGTCATATGCTAGACCTTTTACAAATATTTCATGTTTTATTCTCTGAAATCCTGTTTTTCGCCAGAATCCGACGTGCTTTCAAATTCCATGTAGGAATCCGGCACGGTTCCGACAATTAAAGTTTCCGAGAGAAGACATGCATAGGTGGTTTTTGTTGTGGTCTGTGCGAAGGGAATGGCTGTCTGTACTTCTGCAGTTACCTCTGCTCGTATGGTGTGGCAAGTTTGGTTGATACCGGCAGATTCTATTGTACTGATGAGTTTCACGAAAGCATGCCCTACCGGCAGAAGCCGCACAGAAACATGCGGACCCCGTCCGGCAAAAATCCAGACTCCAGATGCAGTTCCCAGAGAAACCTCAAGTTCTGCATCACGGCACTGTTCCAAATGCTGCTGTACGTTGCGGTAGATTGCAGATTGCAGCCGATTGATCTGGTCTATTCGGGTTTCCATTGTGGTGACATTGCCGGCAGCATCGTATGTCAGTTCAGCAAAGCTGACATTTTTCATCTGTTGATCTTGCAACACTTCTGCAATGCTGTCTGCCATTAGTCCGGCGGTAAACTGTTTGGTTTCGCTTTCACAAACTGCACAGAGATTGGGACGGATCGCATGGTCTATGCGAAGCAGAAATGCCAGCAGTAAGCATATAGCCGTTCCAAAAAGGAGCAGGGAACGGATATGAGTACGGCGTTTCTGGTAAACTTGTTTTCGCATGTGAGAAACCCCTTTGAAATAAGGAACGGGCGACAAAACTGCCGCCCGTTTGCCTGTACGCGTTGGATAAGATCATAGGCAACACCACACAAAAATTGTGCAAAGCCCTTAGGCGAGCTCTGGGCGGTGTTGTCTGTTTATTCCAATGTAGAATTTTCGTCGTTTTCTGTTAGTTCATTGCAGCCGCAGCACTTCTCTTTGGGAATGGTGTCCAGTGCCGATGGTGAAAATTCTTCTGCCGGAAACCGAATCTTGTCAAAAACAGCACAGGGAGATTCGGTGTCGGTATGACATTCCTTTGCGGGAATGGTGTACTCATACGTGGGCACCAGAATGGTTACGGGACGAAAAACTTCTACAACCGAGAAAAGTCCCAGCGTCATAATAACTGTGCGAACTGGTGTTGTGCCGTCAGAGCCGCAAACAGAACCGATTCTGGCTTCCAATGCGATCGGAGCAACGACCTGTACAGCTGCTGTGGGCAGATTTACAGTTTCACAGCAGGCATTGGTATCTCCCAGCTGTTCTCCGCTGCTGAAAAATGTCTGAGTGTTGCTTTCACCGCCGTAGAGAATCACATTTTTGCTGGCATAGGCTGTTCCGGTCAAGAGCACAGGACTGCTGCATGCCCGTTCATATGCCATGAATTCTATCCGAAACGTATAGGTCAAGTCAATAGAATAGAACCCGCGGTTAAACGGTACCGGTTCAATATTCATGCAGATGTCGGACACACGAACGCACCGGCTTTTGACCATTGTAATATTCTCCGGCAGTGCTCCCCCGTCCATGAGAATCTGGATATTTGAGAAACAATCTCTGTCGCTGCAGCTGTCAAACACGCGGTTGACTTTGATCGGAACTGTATTTGCACACGATTCCGGCAAAGAATGATGCTGGTTCATAGCGAAACCTCCTTTTATCACTGTCAAGCATGATAAATGCTTCTCTACAGTGTATTCAGGAGTTCTCCCATTTGTGACTATCCGTCCAAAAAATAACCGCACAGGATTTGTCCTGCACGGCATTTTTCGACTTGGCTTAAGAAAGAGTCTGTTCTGACAGATTTGTACGCATATCTTAGGCAATGCCGCACAAAGATTGTGCGACAGATGCGTCGTCAGATTTTTTGAGAGATGAAGGGAAAAACGGAGAAAATCCTTTGTGGATTTTCGAGTATTTTCCCGAAATATCTCGGAAAATATGCACGCAAGATGCGTGCGGGAAGATACGAAACAGGCTCTGAAGGGAAATTTGCAAGCAGATGGCGTGCAAAGTCGCCAGACGCTCTTTGTGCGGTATTGCCCTTATATATGCAGCGTTTTCTAAAATGTCAGTCTTCTTCGCTTTGGTACATTTCATTGAAAAAGCAGCTGTATGAGCCGGTATGGCATGCCACACCAGTCTGCTTGACATTCAGCAAAAGCGTATCATTGTCGCAGTCGCTGTAAATAGAAATGACTTTCTGTAAGTGCCCGCTGGTGGCACCCTTGTTCCAAAGTTCCTGTCTGGAACGGCTCCAGTACCATGTGTATCCGGTTTCCAGTGTTTTCCGTAAGCTTTCCCGATTCATGTATGCCAGCATCAGTACGGTTTTAGTATCCACATCAAATGCGATTGCCGGAATCAGTTCACCTTTCTGGAAATATTTGTCCAGATCGTTGATGTCAATTTTTATCATGTGAAGTGTTCTCCCTTTTTAATTTGGCTTCTACAAAAGGAATTGTCAGCAGAAGTACAAGTGTCTGCACGCTAATCATTCCCAGTATCAAAATGGCGGCAATTTTTTTGGAAAAGAACAGACAGCTAAAACCAATAATCGCAGAAAGAATCAGCGAAACTGTTCCGATCATCAGCCAAAGCTTGCCGCAATACTGATTGGCAAGTTTCCATGTATCTGCATTTTTCATTGCATTTGTGGTGCGATAACCAATCCAGCTATTGATTTTCTGTGGTGTGTGGTATCGCATGCACCAGCCACCTATCAGTTGAATAATAGGAATACAAAGTACGCAGAAAATGAGAAAAATCATAGTGCAATGTTCTCCTCAAATCGTTATCGCATAGGAATTCCCTTTGCACGGCAGTCTGCTTTAACTTCCTGTACAGTCAGTTCGCGGAAATGGAACAACGATGCTGCCAGTGCTGCGGAACAACCAGTTTTCAGAAATGCTTCTGCAAAGTCAGACAACTTTCCGGCACCGCCGCTGGCAATAACCGGAATTTGTACAGCATCACAAACCGCCTTCAGCATTGGTAAATCAAATCCGCCGCGAACACCGTCTGTGTCAATAGAGTTCAGGCAGATTTCCCCGGCACCCAGCTGTTCGCACTGTTTTACCCAGTCAATCAAATCCAAGTGCATGTCTACACGGCCACCGTTAATGAAAACTGTCCATTGATTTTCGCCGACTTTCTTGGCATCAATTCCCACGCAAATGCACTGGCAGCCGAAAATATCTGCCCCGTCTTTGATAAGCTGAGGATTTTGCACTGCCTGTGAATTGACAGAAACTTTATCTGCACCGGCACGGAGTGTTTCACGAATGTCATCGACGGTTTTAATGCCGCCGCCAACGGTCAGCGGAACGAAAACTTTTTTTGCTGTTTCCCGTACCACGTCCAGCATCACGCCTCTGCCCTCGTAAGACGCAGTAATATCGTAAAAGACAATTTCATCTGCACCCTGTTGGTTATAGGCGTAGGCACATTCTACCGGATCGCCAACATCTTTGATTCCCTCAAAGTTTACACCTTTAACCACTTTTCCGTTTCGCACGTCCAGACAAGGAATAATTCGTTTTGCCAGCATATGTTACACCCCTTCCGCCAAAGCAATGGCTTCTTTCAGATCCAGTGTGCCTTTATAGATCGACTTGCCGCAGATCGTGCCATACAGTCCAAGTTCCTTACAACCGCGAATGTCTTCAATTGTATGCACACCGCCGCTGGCAATGATGTTGCAATTGCTGTTGGTTGCATCTCGCAAGTCTTTCAGCTGTTTCAGATTGACACCGGAAAGCGTGCCGTCTTTCGCAATATCGGTTACGATAAAATATTGTACGCCTACTGCAATCATTTCTTTCGCCAGCGTAATATAATCTGTGTCAGATTCTTCCAGCCAGCCCTCTGTGGCAACCATGCCATTCTTGGCATCGATTCCCACTGCAATGTGTTGGCTGCCGAATTTCTGTACTGCATTTTTTACCAGCTGTGGATTTTTCAATGCTGCGGAGCCCAGAATGACACGCTCTACACCGCTTTTTAGGTAAGTGTCAATGGTTTCCAGATTTCGGATACCGCCGCCGACTTCTACTTTCAAGTTGGTCTTTGCCGCAACATCTTCATAGATATGCCGATTTACCGGTCTGCCCTCTTTGGCACCGTCCAGATCTACCATGTGAATCCATGATGCTCCTGCCGCTTCAAATCCTTTGGCAGTTTCCATGTAATCCGCTGCTACTTTTTCTACTGTGGAAAAATCACCTTTGAACAGGCGAACACAATTGCCGTCTTTAATATCGATTGCTGGTAAAATAATCATTGAATCAGCCCTCCAAAGTTCCGCAGAATTTGCAACCCGATCTCTCCGCTTTTTTCCGGATGGAACTGGGCTCCGTAAACCGTTTTTCCGTCATAGACCATTGCCGGAATTTTTGCCGGTCCGTATTCCACATAGGCTGCCAGATATTCGTACGGCACTACCGCCTGATAGGAGTGAACAAAGTACACATAGGATTCTTCCGGCATATTTCGGAGAATCGGACAGTCATGCTGTATTTCCAGCTTGTTCCAGCCCATATGTGGGATCACCATATCCGGAGCAACGATTTTTTCTACTTTGCCGGGGATCAGCCCCAAACCGTTGCATTCTTCAAATTCGTATCCTTTTTCAAAAATCAGCTGCATACCCAGACAAATTCCCAGAAAAGGTTTCTTGTGAGCTTCTTCCTGAATGATGTTGGTCAATCCGCTGTCGTGCAGCATCTGCATGGCACTGGGGAATGCCCCTACGCCGGGCAAAATCAATGCATCTGCTTTGCGAATTGCTTCCGGATCAGAAGTCAGTTCGCCAGCTAATCCCAGATAGTCCAGTGCATTTTTTACACTGAAAATATTGCCGGCACCGTAGTCGATAATGGCAATCATGTTTACAGCACTCCTTTCGTGGACAAGGTTTTTCCTGCTTCCAGCGGGGTTACCGCGGTTTTTAAGGCATGGGCAACGGCTTTGAATGCTGCCTCACACTTGTGGTGATCGTTAGAGCCATACATCATATTCACATGAAGCGTAATGCCGGCGTTGAATGCAAAGGCACGGAAAAATTCTTCCGTCAGGCAGGCATCATACTGTCCGATCATGGCATTGGTGAATGTCCCCTGAAATACCAAAAACGGACGGTTGCTGATGTCCAGACTGCAAAATGCCAGAGCTTCGTCCATAGGAATAAATGCACTGCCGTAACGAGTAATACCAGACTTATCGCCCAGTGCCTCGCCCAGTGCTTTTCCCAGAACAATACCGGTGTCCTCTACAGTATGGTGTCCGTCCACATAGAGGTCACCCTTTACGGCAATGTCCATGCTGATGCCGCTGTGAACAGACAGTGCTGTTAGCATATGGTCAAAAAAGCCGATGCCGGTATCGATATTGGCAGTTCCTATGTTGTCTAGTTTTACGGCTACCTGTATGTCTGTTTCTTTGGTCTTTCGTGCAAGTTGTGCTTGCCGCATATGGATTCCTCCTTGTGGTGATTAAACTTCTTCATTGAAGAAATCATAATCAATTCGTTTTACTTCATAAGTCATTTCGACTGAAACGCCTAAGTTGTATTCAATCATTAATCGTGTCAGCATTTTCCCGTCTACGAGAATAATTTTTTGCTGCAAGTGCCGTTGTGCAAATTGAACTGCCTCACTGGAATATTTTGCAGTTGTAATAAACAATCCCTTGGACGCACCCTGTCCGGCTAATGCACCTAAAAACTTTTGAATTTCTGGTCTGCTTACAGTCGAATCCGGATTCCATTGTTTTGCTTGTACATAAATGGTGTCGAAGCCAAACTTATCTGCTTTCACCAATCCGTCAATGCCCTCATCACCAGATTTTTTGGTGGCAATGGGTTCTCCATATCCCATATTTTTTAACAGCTGAACAACCAGTTTTTCAAAATCATATGGGGACATTTTCAGAATCTCTAACATCAAGTCATCTGCAAGAGCCTCGTTTATTTGTCTCATGGAGTATTCCATTTGTTCTTGTGGGTTTTGTTCCAGAGAAGCAGAATCATCATTTAATTTTTCTGACAATGGCATCGTTTCTTTTCTTCCATAAAATTGTTGAAATGACTTAAATTGTTTTAGAAAATCAACAGTAATAGATTTCACGCCTTTTTTCACTGCATCTTTTCCTAATTCAGTAATCTGATAATTGGAGCGAGTTGGACTGCTAAGTAACCCTGCTTTCTTCAAATAAGTTTTTGCCCAACTTACTCTATCGTTTACATAACTTTTTTTCCCGCTTGGAAGCATTTCTTGTTGTTCTTCGTCTGTCAATGAATAATACTTTACACAGTAATCTCGAACTTCTTTAAAATGATGAATTTTTCCATCAGATAGTACTTCCATAATAGGAGGAAAAAACTCATAGTATTTTGGAATTGCCATTACTTTTCTTCGTCCTCAAACCGAACGGTAATTGCATTGGCATGTGCGGTCAGACCTTCCTTGTTGGCGATCAGCACAATATCGTCCTTAGCTGCATGCAGAGCGTCCTTGGTATAGTAGGTGTAGCTGGAACGCTTGGTAAAGCTCTGTACGCCCAGCGGAGAGAAAAACCGTGCCGTTCCGCTGGTGGGCAGAACGTGGTTCGGACCAGCGTAGTAATCGCCCAGCGGTTCCGATGCATATGCTCCAAGAAATACCGAACCGGCATTGTCCAGTGCTCCCAGCAGTTCCATGGGGTTTTCCATAAGTACTTCCAAGTGTTCCGGTGCAACCATATTTGCCAGAACAGTGGCTTCTTCACGGGTATTGCACAGCAGAACTGCACCGTATTCGTTCATAGATTTCTCAATGATTTCCTTGCGGGAAAGATACTGCACCTGACGATTGATTTCTGCTTGTACCTTTTCTGCCAGTTTTGCACTGGTAGTTACCAGAATTGCAGAAGCCAGTACGTCGTGCTCTGCCTGTGACATCAGGTCTGCGGCAACAAATTTCGGGTCAGCGGTTTCATCTGCCATAACCAGAACTTCACTGGGACCTGCGATCATATCAATATCTACAACACCGTACAGCAGCTTCTTGGCAGTTGCCACAAAGATGTTGCCTGGTCCGACAATTTTATCCACCTTCGGGATTTCTTCTGTACCATAAGCCAGTGCTGCAATTGCCTGTGCACCGCCGGAGAGGAATACACGGTCTACCCCACAAAGTCCGGCTGCTACCAGAATATCCGGATTCGGTGTGCCGTCCTTGCAGGGCGGTGTTACCATGATGATTTCCTTAACGCCAGCAATTTTTGCCGGCACTGCGTTCATGATAACGCTGGAGGGATAAGCAGCCGTACCGCCCGGCACGTACAGACCAACACGTTCCAGACCGCGGACACGCTGTCCCAGAATCACACCATTCGGCAGTGCGTGGATAAAGCCTTCCTGTACCTGACGCTGGTGGAAATCGCGAACATTTTCAATAGCGTTCAGCATGGCATCTACAAATGCCGAATCAGCTTCTGTCATTGCGTCATTGATGACATCGCGGGGCACTTCGTAATATTCCGGCAAACTGCCGTCGAATTTCAAGGTGTAATTTTTGACTGCCTGATCGCCGCCCTCTTTGATTGTGCGGATAATTTCGCTGACAGTTTCCGTAACACGCTGGTTGGTTTCACCGGTACGCTTGTCCAAGCTGGTGAAAAATGCATCACGCTGTGCCAGATCGCTGGCGTTAATGGTTTTCATGGTAATCATTTTGATAAAGCCTCCTCAATTTTCTGAATCAAAGCTTCAATTTCTGTCTGCCGCAGCTTTAGACTAACGGTATTTGCAATCAGACGTGCAGAGATCGGAACGACATCTTCTACCACTTCCAAGCCGTTTTCTCGAAGGGTAACGCCGGTTTCTACAATGTCTACAATGCCGTCTGCCAGTCCCAGCAGCGGTGCCAGTTCCACGGAACCTTCAATTTTTACAATATCAACGTCCATGCCTTTGCTTTCAAAAAAGCGGCGTGCAACATTTGGATACTTGGTCGCAATGCACTTTACGCCGAAGCCGCTGTAAAAATCTGTTCCTTTTTTGCATGCCAGAGCAAATTTACATCTGCCAAATCCCAAATCAACCAGTTCGAAAAATTTGCCCTGCATTTCAATAATGGTGTCTTTTCCCACAACGCCCATATCACAAACGCCATGTTCTACATAGGTGATGACGTCATTTGCCTTTGCCAGAACGACTTCCATGTTGCCGTCCGGAATCGGCAGGATCAGGCGGCGACCTTTTTCTCGTACAGCGGTACAATCATAGCCCAACCGTTCCAGCAGTCCGACAGTATCTTTTTCCAGTCTGCCTTTTGTCAATGCAATTCTAAGCGGCTTTGCCATTTATTCTACCTCCGTAATTTCTTCATCTACAACAACGACTTTTCCGATTTTATTTTCCCGTGCATATTCCCGCACCAGTTCCAGACTGTCGAAGAATGCAAATTCAACAACCTGTCCGCGGCTGCGTAATTCCTGTGAAACCTTTGCGGCTTTCATTTCATAGCCAGTTGCTGCAAAAATGACAGCATCTGCCGGCTTCAGGACAACAGGGCGGTCCTTCATGCGGACATTTGCCACAGCATCGACATTGACTGCAAAGCCGGTTGCCGGAATGTCATAACCAAAATCAGACAGCAGTTTATTGTACCGTCCGCCGGAGAGTACTTCTTCTCCGTAGCCTTCCAGATAGCCCTTGATGATGACACCGGTATAGTAGTCAGCATTATTGACCATACCCAGATCGACAGTCAGACGACCTTTTCCGATTACGGTGGAAATGTCATTATACAGTTTCTTCAGATCCATAAGGATTTCATCGATTCGCTGATTGGAATAAAGCTGTGAAGCCTTTTCAAACACTTCTTCACCGCCAAACAGTGCCGGCAGTTTCTTCAGTGCAGCAGCAACTTTCACATCATCCATGGTGTCCAGCACGTCGTTCAATGCCGGATAGTTTTTTGTTTCAATCAAATAACGGATATTTTCCCGTTCTTCCGGTGTGGCATGCAGTTCCCGCATCAGTTCCTTAAATACACCGGCATCACCCAGTTCCAAAGAGAAGCTCACATGGTCACTGCTGAACGAATCCAGTGCCTCAATGGCTGTGGTAATCATTTCCACATCTGCCAGATAGGAAGATGAACCCAGCAGTTCAATACCTGCCTGTGTGATTTCATCGCTTCTGCCTTTGAGTGCAGGTTCAAAGCGATACACTGACTGAGTATAGCACAGTCGCAGCGGTAATGATGCATCTCGCAGACGGGTTGCTGTGACGCGTGCAATCGGCATGGTAGATTCCGGACGGAGTACCAGCAAGCGTCCCTTGCTGTCGGTCAGCTTATACAGTCGTTCCTGCGGATAGTGACCGGATTCTGACTGGAACACATCGAAAAATTCCAATCCCGGTGTAGTAAGTTCCGAATAGCCTTTGCTGTGAAACAAGTCATGTAGATTCTGCTCGATTTCACGACGCACATAACATTCTTCAAATAAAAAATCTTTTGTCCCCTCAGGGGTAATCAAATCATATTTTCTCATACAGCTCTCCTAATGCTTTAGTGTGCTACTATAATAGCATAATATCACATAAAACGAATAAAGTCAAGACAAATTTCTTAAAACAGTGACATCTGACTGGATTTCGGTAAATCGCCCATAGCATTCAACCGTTCCAACGTTTCAATTATTGTTTTTGATGCACCACTTTGTGTCTGAAACTCTTCAATAGAAATGAAATCCCGCTTTTGTGCTGTTTCATACAAGTTCTGTGCAGCTGAAATACCAATGCCCGGAATCGCACTGAACGGAATCCGGATTTTATGATCTTCTACCAGATACTTTGTAGCATGAGACTTGTAGAGATCAATAGGCAGGAATTCGCAGCCGCGGCTAAGCATCTCATTGACAATCAGCAGCGTATCCAGCAAATCAGATTCTTTTTTGGAACGGTCATTCCCCTTTTCCTTGAGTTCTTCGATTTTTGCCCGAACAGCTTCCTTGCCCTGCAACGCCAGAATTGCATCGAAATCATCACCGCGAGTACTGAAATACACCGCATAATACGCCAATGGGTGATACAGCTTGAACCAACCCAGTTTAATGGCAGCAGTAACATACGCTGCTGCATGGGCTTTCGGGAACATGTACTTGATTTTCAGACAGCTGTCAATATACCATTGCGGCACATTGTGATCTTTCAGCATTTGTACACGTTCCGGTGTAAAAGTCTTGGGGGCTTTTCCCTTTCGGGTGTCTTCCATGATTTGGAATGCCTGTTTCGGCTCAACGCCTTTGTGCAGCAGATAGGTCATAATGCTGTCACGGGTACCGATTACGTCAGAAATGGTACAGGTGCCGTTATCGATCAAGTCTTTGGCATTTCCAAGCCATACGTCAGTACCGTGGGAAAGTCCGCTGACTTGCAGGAAGTCGCTGAATTTTTTCGGTTTGGAGTCCAGCAGCATCTGAATGGTGAAGCCGGTTCCCATTTCCGGAATGCCAAGGCTTCCCGTCTGGCAGTAGATTTCTTCTGGTGTAACGCCCAGAACAGAAGCATCGGTACACATTTGAATGACCTTGGGATCTGTTGTGGGAACATTGTGAATCAAGATACCAGTGGCATCTTCCAAGTGCTTATACATAGTCGGTACGACATGCCCCAGTTCGTCCAGTTTCAAAATGGTATCGTGGAGCGAATGGAAGTCGAAGTGTGTTGTCAGAATTTCAGATTCGGCATCGTCCGCAGGGTGCTGTACCGGCGTGAAGTCATATACATCATAATCGCTGGGGACAACAACCATGCCGCCGGGGTGCTGACCAGTTGTTCGTTTGATACCCGTACAGCCGATCGACAGTCGGTTGATCTCAGTAGGACTATACTGCAAGCCCTTTTCTTCCAGATATTTTTTCACGTAACCATAGGCTGTTTTGTCGGCGACAGCGGAAATGGTTCCTGCTTTGAACACGTTATCTCGTCCGAAAAGTTCTTCCGTGTAACGGTGAGCGGATGATTGGTATTCACTGGAGAAGTTCAAGTCAATATCCGGAGCCTTGTCGCCGTCGAATCCCAAGAATGTTTCGAAAGGAATATCATGTCCGTCCCGATTCATTTCCGTACCGCATTCCGGACAGTTTTTTGGAGGGAGATCAAAGCCGGAACCAATGCTGCCGTCTGTGATAAACTCGCTATGCTTACACTTGGGGCAGACGTAGTGTGGTGCCAACGGGTTGACTTCGGAAATTCCTGCCATAGATGCCACAAAAGAGGAGCCAACAGAACCACGGGAACCAACTTGATACCCATGGTCTACGCTATCCCAAACCAATTTCTGTGCAATGATATACAGCACAGAAAAACCATGTTTGATGATAGAGGAGAGTTCGCGGTTCAGTCGCTTTTCTACCAGTTCCGGCAATGGGTCACCATAGATTTCCTTTGCCTTAGTATTGGTGATTCGCACCAAATCTTCCTCGGCACCGTCAATGGTCGGCGTAAAGGTACCGTTCGGGAACGGCTGAATGTGTTCAATTTGATCTGCAATGGCATTGGTGTTGGTAACAACAATTTCGTATGCCTTTTCTTCACCAAGATAGGAGAATTCTTCCAGCATTTCTTCCGTGGTACGCAGATACAGCGGCGGCTGAAATTTTGCATCGTCATAGCCTTGTCCGGCTTGCAGGATCTCGCGGTAAATGGCATCTTCCTTGTCCATGAAGTGCACGTCACAGGTTGCACAAACCGGAATTCCCAGTTCATCACCCAGTGCAACAATTTTGCGGTTGTATTCCTGCAATTGTTCCATATTGGCAGCAGTACCGTTTCGAATCATGAAAGCATTATTCCCTGCCGGCTGGATTTCCAGATAGTCATAGAACTTTGCCAATTTCACAATTTCCTCATGCGGTTTCTCTTCCACGAATGCTCGGAAGAGTTCGCCGGCTTCGCAGGCACTGCCGAAAATCAAGCCCTCCCGATACTGCATCAACACTGATTTGGGGATCAATGGCTTTCGGTAAAAACATTCGATATGCCCATAGGAAATCAACTTGTACAAATTTTTTAAGCCGATATTATTTCGTACCAGAATGATCTGGTGAAACGATTTCAGTTTTTTTACATCGATTTCCTGTGTTTTGGTGTTCAGATCAGAAAGCATTGTGGCACCCTTTGTCTGCATCAGACGGCTGACCAATTCTTTGTAAATTTTTGCCAGCATCTGTGCATCATCTGATGCCCGATGATGATCGAACTTTCCCAATTTCAGAGCCTTTGCAACACCGTCCAGCTTGTGGCGTGCCATAGTAGGCAGCATACTCTTGCAGAGTACCAGTGTATCCAGTGTTGCGAACTCAAATGTGATATGATTTCTCTTGCAGACATTGCGGACAAAAGAAGTATCGAAATTGGCGTTGTGTGCTGCCAAAACCGGATTTTCACCGCAGAATTCGATAAACTTCCGCATTGCTTCTGCTTCTTTGGGAGCATCTTCTACCATGGAATCCGTAATACCTGTCAGTTCCACGATCTTTGCCGGAATCGGTCGTTCCGGATTTACCATGGTGTTGAATGTTTCCACCACCTGCATGCCACGCATACGAACTGCACCAATTTCTGTCAGGCGGTCATTGGCTGGACTCAAGCCGGTTGTTTCCACATCAAAAACAATGATTTCGTCCTGCAGTGTTCGGTCTTCTGGATTATCAACTACCAGTAGACGATTCAAGTCATTAACAACATAGGCTTCGCAGCCGAAAATCACTTTGAAATTCTTGTCCTTAAAGCCACGCCACGCATTCATGGCATCCGGAAATGCCTGTGCAATACCATGGTCTGTGATTGCAATTGCAGGATGTCCCCATTCATGGGCACGTTCTACCAGTTTGCCGCAGGGCGTAACTGCATCCATTTGGGACATGTTGGTATGGCAATGCAATTCTACACGTTTCTTGGGGGCATTGTCCATTTTCCGCTGTCGTTTTACCACAACAATAGATTCCGGTTTCATGACATCTTCTCTTGCAAATTCATCATAGCCGATCCGTCCGATCATCAATAATGTACTTCCCTTTTTGATTTCATGAAACGGCAGCTTCTCAATTTTTTCTGTGGAATCGAAAATCTTGACCAATACCGAGTAAGTGCCGTCTGTGATCTGATAGGTCAAAATGGTTCGCTCTCCCCGTACTTCGCGGGAATCCATTGCAAAGACATCACCCATGATTACCACACGTTGATTCTGTACTTCTACAGCTTCCCGAATCGGCATAGGAATATCCCGAATCGGTCTGCCTTTGATCAGGACAGCACTTCCAGGAACGATGCCCGGAATATCCTCGTTCATAGTAACGCTTTGTGCAATTGGCTTTTCCTTATCGCTGTGAGTTGCTGCCGGAGCAGGTGCTGTAGAAGTTTGCAGTTGAGCTTCATGTTTGGGTAATTCCTGTTCTGCCTTGGAGATCATTTCATGGAAAGCAGCTTCACTGACACTGGTTTCCCCTTCAAATACCACATGAAACGGCGTAGAGAACATTTTTTCCAGCAAACCGGAAAAGAAATCTGCTACGTGATACTTTTTCAAAATATCATAGCCGCCATTGTGCAGTTGGATTCGAATGGTATTATCTTCCCGTGTAATGTCTGCTCCGTCAACAAAACCGTTGACAACGGTCATTTCCCGTTTCAGAAACATGACCAGATCCGGAAAATATGCCATAGAAAACAATTCTGGGGCATACCGTGGATGCAGACGAACAGCATGAATTTCCAGCCGAATTTCCAGTTCGTGTTCCAGTGCGACCAGATCCTGTGCCGGTACCAAATGGGGAAATGTGATATAAAACGAAATTTTCGTCAGGTTTTCGGAATATGTCAGCCGATTCAAAATACCGTCTTTGATGGATTCCGGCATAATCGGGACATATTCTTCCAGAAACTCTGCGAAATTCAAATCCATATGTTCCACTCCTACAGTTTCTCAATTTCAGCCATCAGTTCCGGAACAATGTCCTGTTCCGCGACCTTTCGTAAAACTGTTCCCTTGCGGAACAGCATTGCACAGCCGTCACCACCGGCAATTCCGATGTCTGCTTCTTTGGCTTCTCCGGGACCATTTACAACGCAGCCCATGACAGCTACCTTAATGTCTTTTTCTACATGTTCCAGAGCCGCTTCTACTTCTTTTGCTGTTTTTACCAAATCAATTCGTGTCCGGCCACAGGTAGGACAGGATACGATTTGCGGTCCGCCACGCTTCCCAATACATTTCAAAATATCTCTTGCCGCACGAATTTCCTTGACAGGGTCTTCTGTCAGGGATACCCGAATGGTTTCGCCAATGCCGTCGTGAATCAACGAGCCAATGCCAATTGCAGATTTCAGCATGCCCATACGCTCTGTTCCAGCTTCTGTAACGCCCAGATGCAGCGGGTAATTGCACTGCTGTGCACACAGACGATAAGCATCGATCATGGTATTAACATCGGAAGATTTCATGGAAATGACAATATCATCAAACCCACATTCTTCCAGCATATGTACATGCCCCATTGCACTTTCTACCAACGCTTCCGCTGTCGGAGCACCGTACTTTGCAAGGATTTCCTTTTCCAATGAGCCAGAGTTTACACCAATGCGAATAGGAATCTGTCGTTCCTGACAGGCGTGGACGACTTCCTGAACACGGCTCATGCCGCCGATATTGCCGGGGTTGATGCGAATCTTGTCAATTCCTGCTTCAGCAGCTTCCAATGCCAGTCGGTAATCGAAATGAATATCCGCCACCAACGGAATCGAGATTTTTTCCTTGATTGCCGGAATCAATGCAATGGCTTCATGATTTGGAATCGCTGCCCGTACAATTTCACAGCCTGCCTGTTCCAGTGCCACTGCCTGTGCAACACTGCCTGCAATATCATCGGAACGAGTGTTCAGCATGGATTGAATGTAGATGTGTTTTCCGTCCAGTATACAATTGCCGACTTTTACCGGCTTTATTTCTCTCATGATTGTCACTCCCTAATTTTTGAAGAATCGCCCTATATCCTGTACTGTTACCAGAATCATCAGCAGAAACAGTGCTGCCATACCGATAAAATGTACCATAGCTTCCCGATTTTTTGAAATTGGTTTTCGTCGAATCGCTTCAATCAACAGAAACACAAACCGGCTGCCATCCAGTCCCGGAATCGGCAAAAGGTTGAATACACCTACATTTACTGTAATGAAAATTGTCAAATTCATGACAGACTGCACCCGTTCCAGCAGATTTTCTCCGGTAGATGCTGCCTGTTCAATGACACTGACAGTTCCGACAGGACCAGAAAGGTCTTGCAGACTATATTTTCCGCTGACCAGTTCAATCAATGACATCCAAATCAGCTTGGCAGTTGCCACTGTGTCTTTGGCGGCATAGGTGATGACGTTTACCGGATTTTTAGATTTTCCCTCGACAGAGAAATCCAGCAGACCACCTGTGTTATCATTATGGAACGTTACATTTTCAATGGTAACACGGGAACCGTCACGCTTTACAGTAATGTCATAGGTGTCTGTATCTGTTGTTTGCAGTTTGTAAATCAGATCGGTTGTGGAAAAAATATGGCTGCCGTCGATTGCAACAATTTTATCGCCGATTTGCAGGCCGGATCGTTCACTTTCCGATGCAGTTACAGTATTTCCGGCAGAATTGGTCGTTTCCGCAAATTTTGCAATCGTCAAAGACGGCACTTTCTGTGCTGTGCACAGCAGAATTGCAATCAGCAGAAATCCCAGAACCAGATTCATAAATGCACCGGCTAGTACTACCGTCATTCTACGCCAGACTGCTTTTTTTTCAAAAGCGTTAGGATTGTCACTGGACTGATCCTCACCTTCCATGGCACAGAATCCACCGATTGGAAACAACCGGAGAGAATATTCTGTTTCGCCTTTTTGAAAATGAATCAGTTTGGGTCCCATGCCAATTGCAAATTGATTGACTTGAATGTGATTCAGCTTTGCAACGATAAAATGTCCAAATTCGTGAATGCCGATGATTAAACCGAAAATGAGAATTGCAATGAGGATCGTGATAATATGCTGCATATGCAGGTCCTTTCTAAGGAACCACTGCAAACAGATTTTGTGTAAAATCGACAGTTGAATTTTATGCAGCGGTTCTATAATTGTAAATCGTTATGCGATAGTATTTCGTACAAATTCCCGAGCCTTTGTGTCAGCCCGCATAACATCCTCATAGGTTTCTATTTTGGTTGCCGGAATCATTTCCATTGCCTTTTGTGCCAATGCACCAATGTCCAGAAAACGAATCTTTCCGGACAGGAATGCAGCAACTGCTACCTCATTTGCCCCGTTTACAATACAAGGTGCTGTGCCGCCGGTTGTAATTGCTGCAATTGCCGTTTTCAGACAGGAGAATGTTTCCATATCCGGTTTTTCAAAAGTCAATGTTCCGTAATCAGTCAGTGACAGATGTTTTGTCGGACAAGGCAGCCGTTCCGGATACAATAGTGCATACTGAATTGGAATTTTCATATCCGGCACGCCCATTTGTGCAATGACTGAACAATCCTGATATTCAACTGCGGAATGCACCACACTCTGCCGGTGTACGACAATTTCAATCTGTTCCGGTGTCAGGTCGAAGAGCCACTTAGCTTCAATGAATTCTAGTCCCTTATTCATCAGTGTTGCAGAGTCAATGGTAATTTTATTGCCCATGCTCCAGTTCGGGTGATTTAAGGCATCTGCTACAGTGACATGCTCCAGTTCCTGACGAGTTTTTCCGAAGAACGGTCCGCCGGAAGCCGTCAGAATGATTTTGTGCAGCTGTTCCCGCCGATTGCCCTGTAAACATTGGAAAATGGCAGAATGTTCGCTGTCTACCGGATAAATTCGAACGCCTTTTTTTGCTACCTGTTCCATAACCAGAGAACCGCCGGCAACCAGCGTTTCCTTATTTGCCAACGCAATGTCCAAACCGGCAGAAATCGCGGTCAGTGTTGGCAGCAGCCCAACCATGCCTACCACAGAATTGATGAGAATATCTGCATTTTTATCTGATGCAATGTCACATAGCCCCTCCATACCGCAGAGCACCTGTACTGGCAAATCTGCCAGACGCTGTTTCAGTTCTGCGTATTTTTCAGTTTCGAAGATGCAGACCTTTTTCGGGAGAAACTCTCGTGCTTGCTGCTCCAATGCATCAACATTTCGATTGGCAGCCAATGCATAAATCTGCATTCCGTGGGATCTGGCAACTTCCAAGGACTGTGTTCCGATAGAACCTGTCGATCCGAGAATCGAGATTGCCTTTTTCATTTTATCATTCTCCTTTTTGATCCATGTGCCCATAAACACAACACGATGCAAAGCAAAGGGCCTCACATCGTGTGGTTTGTGCATGAACCCATGCAATTATCCAAAGAACACCGGATACATCATTTCCAGTGCATAAAATGCCGGAACTGTAAACAAAACGCTGTCAAAACGATCCATGACACCGCCGTGTCCGGGCATGATATTTCCGAAGTCTTTGATTCCCTGCTGACGCTTCAGTACAGATGCACTCAAATCTCCCAGTACGCTGATTACAGCACAAACAATGCCAATAAAAATCAGCCAGAAATAGTGTACATGTGCGTGTGCGATCAAGCTGTAAATCAAGGCAAAAATCACCATTACCACGACATCCGTCACAATCCCACCGAAAAAGCCTTCTACAGTTTTCTTCGGGCTGATTTCCGGACAAAGCTTATGCTTTCCCAGAAATGTTCCGGCAAAATAGGCACCAGTATCGGCAATCCATGCAGAAGACAGTGCTAGAATAACGCTTGCCAGACCAAATTGGCTGATATGCAGCAAAGTGTTCAGCATGCTCAAAGAATGGGAAACCAGAAGTGTAATTGCGGCAATAAACAGGGTATTCTGATATGTGATATGCTTATGCAGCAAAACCATTTCTGTAAACATCGCAACGATACAAAGGAATGTCAATGCGATTGTCGCAGAAGTGTTTCCGTAATACTGTAAGAACGGCAGTGCAGCACCATACAGAAACCCGGCACCGATAGAAATCCGGCAATGCAGGCACTTCCCTGCACGAAACAGTTCAAATAGTGCAATGCAAATCAAAGCCGCAATTGCCAATGGAAATACGAATGTCTTATGCAGAATCAAAATCAGGATTGCCAGAATGCCACCAACTACGCCAGAGATAATCCGAACTTTCATCGTCAAATTCCTCCAAATCGTCTGCCACGCTGTGCATAGTCTGCCAAAGCCTTATTCAATTCGTTGCGGTTGAAGTCCGGCCACAAAACATTTGTAAAGTAATATTCTGCATATGCACATTGCCAGATGAGATAGTTGGACAGCCGCAGTTCTCCGCTGGGGCGAATCAACAGATCCACATCCGGAAGCCCCGCGGTATACAGATGCTCAGAAATGGTTTGTTCTGTGATTGCTTCCGGTGCAAGTTTTCCTGCCTGTACTTCTTTGGCAATCTCCTGTGCAGCATGTTTGATTTCATCTCGTCCGCCGTAATTGATTGCAAGAATCAGATTCATCTTTTCGAAATCTCTGGAATCATGTTCCAGTTCTTCCATACGCTTTTGCAATCGATCCTGCAAACGGCTTCGGTCACCGACAAAAATCATACGAACGCGTCTTTCCAGATACTGATCTGCTTCACAGAGATAATCCCAGAACAAATCCATAATTGCATTTACTTCATCTTGTGGACGTTTCCAGTTTTCTGTTGAGAAAACATAAAAAGATGCATTTCGCAGACCAATATCCCGACAATACAGGGACAGGTCTTTGAAATTTTTTGCTCCTTCCCGATGTCCAAACTTTCGTGGCATACCACGTTTGGTTGCCCACCGTCCGTTTCCGTCCATGATGAAGCCGACATGCTGCGGCAGCTGTTCCGGAAGAACAATTGTTCCTGTTTCATCTTTTGGTGCATTTTTTTTGTTGAAAAATGGCAGAGCCATATCGTTCATCTCCTATTCTGCTGCAGGTTTTCGAGTCAATGCAATCAGATGCTCATGATCTCCTGATCCTTTGCAGTTACCATTTTGTCGATTTCTGCAACATACTTATCTGTCAGATCCTGAACCTGCTTTTCGCCGTCCTTGACCTCGTCCTCTGTCAGTTCAGAAGCCTTTTTCTTTGCTTTCAGCTTTTCAATTGCTTCACGCCGAACATTTCGGACAGCAACCTTGGTTTCTTCGCCCAATTTCTTAATGTCTTTGCACAGTTCCTTACGGCGGTCTTCTGTCAGCTGCGGAAATACCAGACGCAGAACTTTGCCGTCGTTGGTCGGTGTGATTCCTACATCAGAAGACAGAATAGCCTTTTCAATTGCCTTCAGAGAAGTGACGTCCCACGGCTGAATTACCAGAATTCGAGCCTCGGAAACAGATACGGCAGCCATTTGCTGAATCGGAGTCGGCACACCATAATAGTCTACCTGTACCTTATCCAGAACAGCCGGATTTGCACGACCAGCACGAATGGTTGTAAATTCATGTGCCAGTCTGGCATTAGACTTTTTCATTTTTTCTTCGGTTTCTTTCATCAATTCTTTCATAGTACTTCCCCGATTAACGGGGCTCCTTTCAATTCATTTTATGCAAACAAAATTGTTTTTATACTTCTGTGGCAATCGGGTCTACTTCGGACACAACGGTACCTATATCTTCGCCCATCACTGCATCGTAGATATTTTCCGGTCGATTCAGATCAAATACCAGCATCGGCATTTTGTTATCACGGCACATAGATGCAGCGGTGCTGTCCATAACCTGCAGTGCACTGCCAAGGACATCGCTGAATGTCAGACGGGAGTAGCGTACTGCATCATCGTACTTGTGCGGATCCTTGTCATAAACGCCGTCTACCATCGTTGCTTTCAGCAGAATATCTGCTTCAATTTCCACCGCACGCAGAGTTGCAGCAGTATCTGTGGAGAAGAACGGGCTTCCGGTACCGCAGCCGAAAATTACAACTCTGCCCTTTTTCAGGTGCGAAATAGCACGATTGCGAATATATGGTTCTGCGATCTGCTGCATGCTAATTGCAGTCTGCACGCGAACTTCCAATCCCAGCGATTCCAGCATATCTGCAACTGCCAATGCATTCATAGTAGTCGCCAGCATACCAATGTGGTCTGCTCTGGTACGATCCATATTTTCACTGGAACGTCCACGCCAGAAGTTGCCGCCGCCGACTACGATCCCCATTTGCACGCCAGCATTCACGCACTTTTGAATGCTCTTACAAATTGGGAGCATCGTTGCAGTGTCCAATCCGGTTTTTTTCGGACCAGCAAGAGCTTCACCGCTTAATTTCAGAAGAACTCGATGATACTTAGGTTCCATGTTTCTAAATTCCTTTCGTTTGTTTCTCGATTTTCAGACCTTATTTGGAATCCGACAAAATGCCTTCCATTCCGGAGGACAATCTATATGTTTATTTTACACTATTTTTCGGGAAAAGTAAAGTGATTTCTGCAAAAAAATAAAAAAAGAGCATGACAATTGCCATGCTCCCTTTTTTCGGCATAATCGCCTTGTGAAAAAATATTCTTACTTGATCATGCTGGCAATTTCTTCTGCAAAGTTGTCAGCCTTCTTTTCGATGCCCTCGCCGCGTTCAAAACGAACGAAATCGGTGATTGCGATTGTAGTTCCTGCAGCCTTTGCAACGCCATCTACATAGCTCTGAACAGTTTCCTTGTTTTCCTTTACGAAAGCCTGTTCCAGCAGGCAGTTTTCACCGTAGTACTTGCCAACCTTACCAGCTGCAATCTTTTCCTTTACCTGTTCCGGCTTATTTGCCATCTTCGGATCTTCTGCCATCTGAGCCAGAATGATCTTCTTTTCTTCGTCCAGAACAGCTGCCGGAACATCTTCACGCTTCAGATACGGCGGATTCATTGCTGCAACCTGCAGTGCACAGTCCTTTGCAGCTGCCAGAATTTCCGGAATTGCACCAGCCGGAGATTCTGCACGAACCATAACGCCGATCTTGCCGCCGCCGTGGATATACGGTACCAGAATACCTTCCATGCGAACGAAGCGGCGAATCTGCAGATTTTCACGAATCTTCAGGAACAGTTCCTGCAGTGCTTCATCAACAGTCATTGTGCCGCCGGAAACAGTAGTTGCCTTCAGAGCTTCTACGTCAGCCGGATTCTTTTCAATAATGGTATCAGCAACCTGATTTACAAATGCCTTGAATTCATCGGTATTTGCAACAAAGTCAGTTTCAGAGTTTACTTCAACAACGCAGCCTACAGAATTGTCTGCATTTACCTTTGCAACTACCATACCTTCTGCGGCAACACGACCAGCCTTCTTTGCCTGTGTAGCCAGTCCCTTTTCACGCAGCAGTTCAATTGCCTTTTCTACATCACCGTCAGCTTCTGTCAAAGCCTTCTTGCAGTCCATCATACCAACACCGGTAGACTTCCGCAGTTCGTTGACATCTTTTGCAGTAAAATTAGCCATTGGATCTTCCTCCTAATTCTTATTTCAAACGATTTCCTCAAAAAACCCGAATAGACTGCTTATGTCAAGCATATTCGGGTTTTTGATCTAACAGATATTTCAGTTTCGCTTCTGCTTATTCAGCGTCTTCTTCAGCAGCCTTTGCTTCAGCAGCTTCCGCAGCGGCAGCATCAGCACCCTGACGACCTTCGATAATTGCATCAGCCATAACACCGGCAATCAGCTTTACAGCACGGATTGCATCGTCGTTACCCGGGATAACATAATCGATTTCGTCCGGATCACAGTTGGTATCAACAATAGCTACGATCGGAATGTTCAGCTTCTTAGCTTCTGCAACTGCAATGCGTTCCTTACGCGGGTCAACGATAAACAGTGCACCCGGCAGCTTCTTCATTTCCTTGATACCGCCCAGGAATTTCTCCAGCTTTTCAATTTCCAGCTGCAGCTTACCAACTTCCTTCTTCGGCAACAGATCGAATGTACCGTCTGTTTCCATTTCGTGAAGCTGTTCCAGACGCTTGATTCTTCTCTGAATGGTAGAGAAGTTTGTCATCATACCGCCCAGCCAACGTGCATTTACATAGTAAGCACCGGCACGGGTAGCTTCTTCCTTAATGGAATCGCCAGCCTGCTTCTTGGTACCAACGAACAGTACAGACTCGCCCTGTGCGGACAGATCGCGGATGAACATGTAAGCTTCATCCAGCTTTCTTACGGTCTTCTGCAAATCGATGATGTAGATGCCGTTACGTTCAGTGAAAATGTACGGAGCCATTTTCGGGTTCCATCTTCTGGTCTGATGACCAAAGTGTACGCCAGCTTCCAAGAGCTGCTTCATAGATACTACGCCCATTGTGTAGTCCTCCTAAATAAAATGGTTTTGCTTCCTCTGCCTGCTTTTTCGGCTGCACAACTCTGCATTTCTGCAAAGCACCCGTGAAAACCAAAGCAGACGTGTGAACTGCCTTATCATTATACCAAAAACCGAGCCAATTGGTCAAGTATTTCTATGTAGAATATTTTTGTTGATTTAAGTCTGCATTTATACAAGTTGTACAATTGCTGGGATTCCCTAACTCCACCAAAATAGCATCTTTTCCAACCAATCGGATTTGCCGAAAATCGATGATGCAATTGTCACGCGGCCCCAGAATTCCGAAAAAGCGTGGTCTGCCATACAAAATCAACGCTGTGACAGTTGCAGAATTCGCGTCCATTTGCAGATCATCGACACGGCCAAGGTTTTCACCATTTACAATATTAATGACATCTTTGCAACGCAGTTCTTCCAGCGTACACACCACAGTGCATCACCTCTGCAACAAGATATGCAAGATTCTGCGAATTCTTTCACAAAAACAATTTGAAAAGAACGGTACAAATCAAATCCAGTCCCATTATAACTGCTGCTGTGATGCTCACTACGTGCAATACCTTTTCCGACATCAGTCCGGTAATTTTGGCAAACAGCGGGCGAAGCAAATACAAAAACAGAACGCCGCCGATGCCAAAACGAAGAGACGGGGAAAGAGCAACTCTTGCCTGAAAATTGATTGCATAGTCTGCATAGGTTTGCCATGGCCAGCTTCCAGTTGTCCATTCCAACAGATAGCTGACCGCCAATTCAATCAATGTGGCAACTGCCCCACAACCCAGAAAAATCAGAATTGGTCTTGCCCAACGTACACGCCATGATAGTTGCATTTTTGCAAATTTTCCAAAGCAGAGCAAAAATGCCAGCATGCCGACTCCATATACCGGACAATACGGACCAAACAGTACGCCTCGGTTTTGAAATCCCCAACGATAGACAACAACTTCTAAAAACACTTCATAGCACCATCCAATAATTGCTGCCATGAGAAAATAGAGAAACAAATTTTCAATTGTCTGCAGTTTACTTTGCATTTCTGTCCTCCCTCCAATCATCATCTGTCTAATAAAAAAGCAGGTGTTTTCACAAAAATAGAAACGCCTGCTTTTGTATCCTATGTGTACTTATGAAAAAATTACTTCTTTTCGGTAACTGCCTTTTTGGCAACTGCGGCAATGTTTTCTGCACACAGACCAAATTCCTTCAGCAGCTCTACAGCCGGACCAGAATGACCGAACTCATCGTTCACGCCAATGCGAACAACCGGAACCGGACAACATGCAGTAACTGCTTCTGCAACAGCACTGCCCAGACCACCGATAATACTGTGTTCCTCTACAGTTACCAGCAGACCAGTTTCTGAAGCAGCCTTACAGATCAGTTCAGTGTCCAGCGGCTTAATGGTGTGAATATTCAGTACACGAGCGTGGATTCCTTCGGCTTCCAGCAGTTCTGCTGCCTTCATGGATTCCCATACCATCAGACCAGTAGCAACCAAAGTTACATCTGTGCCTTCCCGCAGTGTAATGCCTTTACCAATTTTGAATTTATAAGTTGCGGCATCGTTGAAGATCGGAGTTGCCAGTCTGCCAAATCGCAAGTAAACCGGTCCCTCATACTGAATGGCAGCTTCTACAGCAGCCTTTGCTTCTACATCGTCTGCCGGATTCAAAATTGTCATACCCGGAATGGTTCGCATCAGTGCAATATCTTCGTTGCACTGATGTGTGGCACCGTCTTCACCAACGGAAATACCAGCATGAGTTGCACCGATTTTTACGTTCAGATGCGGATAACCGATAGAGTTCCGCACGATTTCGAATGCTCTGCCGGCAGCAAACATGGCAAATGTGCTGGCAAACGGGATCTTTCCTGCTGTGGAAAGTCCGGCAGCAACGCCCATCATGTTTGCTTCTGCAATACCGCAGTCGAAGAAACGCTCCGGATAAGCTTTCTTAAAAATGCCTGTTTTTGTGGCAGCAGCCAGATCGGCGTCCAGTACGACCAGTTCCGGATATTTGTCAGCGAGATCACGAAGCGCCTCACCATAGCTTTCTCTTGTTGCTTTTTTTTGCAATTCTGCCATCGTTTAACCCTCCAGTTCCTTCAGCTGGGCTGTCAGTTCAGCCATTGCCTGTTCATACTCTGCCTGATTCGGTGCTTTGCCGTGCCAGCCAACTTGATTTTCCATAAAGGACACGCCCTTGCCCTTGACACTTTTCTGAATGATCGCAACCGGCTTGCCTACGATTGTTTCAGCTTCCTGCATTGCAGCATCAATTGCATCGAAATCGTGTGCGTCCATACGAATGACATGCCAGCCGAACGCTTCAAACTTTTCCGGAATCGGCTCCGGCGAGCAAACTTCGGAAAGCTTGCCGTCGATTTGCAAACCGTTGTTGTCTACAATTGCTACCAGATTGTCCAGATGATACTGGTTTGCGAACATTGCAGCTTCCCAAACCTGTCCTTCTTCGATTTCGCCATCGCCCAGAATGGTGTAAACCTTATAAGCAGCATTGTCCATTTTTCCTGCCAGTGCCATGCCGCAGGCTGCGGAAATGCCCTGTCCCAGAGAACCGCTGGACATATCTACGCCCGGAATATGAATACACGGGTGCCCCTGCAAAAGTGCACCGATATGACGCAGAGATTGCAGTTCTTCTTTCGAGAAAAATCCACGCTCTGCCAGTGTAGAATATAAAGCCGGTGCACAGTGTCCTTTGGAAAGCACCAGACGATCACGGTCTGCCATTTCCGGATTCTTCGGGTCAACGTGCATCTTTGCAAAGTACAGATAAGTCAGTGTATCACAAATCGAGAGAGAGCCGCCCGGGTGGCCGGACTTTGCGTGATAGGTGCCTTCAATAACACCCATACGAATACGGCAGGCAGTTGCCTGCAATTTTTTCTTGGTCATTTCATCCATGTTATGAACCTCCAATGATTTCGAAAGACGATAAATCAATTCTGCAATCGCGTTTTCTTCACAGGAATGCATCAACTGTATATTGGCAATTTCTTTAATGCAGGGCTGTGCATTAGACGGACAGGCACTGGTGTCTGCTACGCGAAGCATATCCAGATCGTTGTCAAAATCTCCTGCCGCCACAATATGCCAGCTTTCCGCACCGCATATGGTGCGGTACCGCCGAAGGGCACTTCCTTTGGTAACGCCTTTCGGCAGCATTTCATAAAAACGTGCTTCAGACTGTACAAAATCTGCACACGTCCAGTTTTGTTCTTGAAAATAGGCAATCAAATCAGGCATTCGTTCGGGTGCAATTGCAAACAGCACTTTCAGCCAACCATGCGGAATTTCCTCCGGCATTGCCAGAATGGGTTCCACCTGACAAATCTTCAGATGCTCCTTTTCATAAGGTGTCATTCTGGAAACATAGGTGCCGTCTGTGCGGAGAATCTCCGCCGAAACGTCCGGAAATGCTTCTAACACTTGTCGGGTGATCGCTGCGGCTTCTGGCGGCAATTCTTCTGTGTAAAGCCACTTTTCTGCTACCGGATCATAAATGGCTGCTCCGTTGAACAATATCACAGGGATATTAGGCTGCAGCTTTTTCAAATATCGTTGAGCCGCCTGCAGCGTTCTTCCAGTTGCAATTGCGAATTTGCCACCTTTTGCACGGAACTGGGAAATTGCTGCTGCATCTGCCACAGAAATCTCTTTGCTGGCTGGCAGCAATGTACCGTCCAGGTCCGTAATAAGCATGGTATTTTCCAAAGACTGCATCAAAATCACCCTTTCAGGATTTCAGTTTTCGAAGTACCTTTTCAAAATATTCTGGCAAAGGACTTTCAAACTCCAGATACTGCCCTGTAGACGGATGAATAAATCCGATTTTGGCAGCATGAAGACACTGCCCTTCGATTCCGGGAAATGCTTTTCCATAGACATCATCACCCAGAATCGGGTGACCCAGATACGCTAAATGTACTCGAATCTGGTGTGTGCGTCCGGTTTCCAATCGCAGCCGTAAATGCGTGGCACGGGGATATTCTGCAATCACAGTATAGTGCGTTGTAGCAGGTTTGGAATTTTTTTCTGTGACACACATTTTTTTGCGGTCTACCGGATGTCGTCCGATCGGAGCAGAAATCGTCCCTTCTGCTTCGCGAAAATGTCCCATTGCCACCGCCTGATATTCTCTTGTAAATGAATGGGCAGCAATTTGTGCCGATAACGACTGATGTGCCATATCATTTTTTGCCACCATTAGCAAGCCGCTTGTAAAACGATCGATACGGTGCACGATTCCGGGGCGAATTATGCCATTGATGCTGGAAAGCCGATCTCCGCAATGATACAATAGTGCATGTACCAGCGTTCCTGTCGCGTGTCCGGGAGCCGGATGTACAACCATGCCCTTGGGTTTGTTCACCACAAGTAAGTCGTCATCTTCATAGACAATATCTAGCGGAATATTCTCCGGCTGCAATTCCAGCGGCTCTGGTTCCGGAAGCTGCACCAAAACTTGATCCTCTGCTTTTTGCCGATAATTTTTCGGAACTCTTTTGCCATTTACTGTCACATCACCGTGCTCTATACGGACTTGCAGGGCGGAACGCGTCATCGCAAGACTCTCCTGTCTGGAAAGCCATTTGTCCAGACGTTCTCCGTCCGCTTCCGCAGGCACACAAAAAGACAAAGTTTCAGGCATTTTTCTGTTCTCCCTCAGCTGTTGCCTTGGCTTTGGAATTGAGTTTTGGTTCCACAAACAAAAAGTAAATTGCAAACAAAACAACGCCAATTACCACGCAGCAATCTGCAAAATTAAACACGGCAAAGTGAAACAGCTTCACTTCCAGATAGTCTACCACCAGACCACCGCGAAACAGTCGGTCAATTAAATTGCCCAGACCGCCGCTTAGAATCAAGGTCAAGCTGACTGTCAGCAGCTTGGATTTTTTTCCATGACGTACCAGCCAGTAAGCACAAAACGCCATCAGAATCACCGTTGTTCCCACTAGCAGCCAACGCATGCCGGCAAAACTACTGAAAACAGCTCCGTTATTTTCCAGATAAGTCAAATCCAGAATTTTATGATCGCCAATGTGCAGAAACGGTACACTTCCGACTGGTTTCAAATCCTGAACGACCCAGTATTTGATCAGTTGATCTGCTGCGGTCAGCAAGATAATTCCGATTAAGGCTGCAATCAGCACAAATATATCCTTTCCCGATTACAGCTGATCTACAACAGAAGCACAACGTGCACAGAGTGTCGGGTGTGCAGCATTCTTGCCAACACTGTCCAGATACATCCAGCAGCGTTCGCACTTTTCACCAGCGGCACGTTCTACTGTATAGGTGGTTTCTCCGGATTTTGCCTTTACAACAGAAACAACAGATACGATCAGCACCTTTGCCAGAATGTCAGCAGCTTCTGACAATACTGTATACTGAGCATCATCTGCAACAGCGATTGTCACCTTGGCTTCCAGTGATTTACCGATCAGCTTTTCATTTCTCTTTTCTTCCAGAACCTTATTAGCTTCCATACGAGTCTGATAAATCAGATCCCACTTTGCCATAAAGTCTGCATCTTCTGTCAATCCGCTTGCCTTGGGCATTTCGTTCAGGAATACACTCTTGGCATCATCGCTTGCAGCATGCGGCAGATAAGACCAGATTTCTTCTGCGGTAAAAGAGAGGATCGGTGCGATCAGACGAGTCAGTGCACTCAAAATCCGATAAATCGTGGTCTGTGCTGCACGACGAGCCACGGAATTTTCCGGTTCGCAGTACAGACGATCCTTGATGATGTCCAGATAGAAATTGGACAAATCAGTGGTGCAGTAGTTATGGATTGCGTGGAATACGATGTGGAAATCAAATGCTTCATAGCCCTCATGTGCCTTTTGGATTACGTTATCCAGACGCATCAGTGCCCAGCGATCCAGTTCCAGCAACTGATCGTCGGATACGCTGTCGCGATCCGGATGGAATCCGTCACCATTGCCCAAGTTACCCAGAATGTAACGGGCAGTGTTCCGGATCTTCTTATAGGCATCGGACAACTGTCCCAGAATGCCCTCTGAAATACGAATGTCAGAGTGATAATCGGAAGAAGCTACCCACAGACGAAGAATGTCTGCACCGTATTTCTTGACAATTTCTTCCGGCATAATGCCGTTGCCCAAAGATTTCGACATCTTTCTGCCTTCGCCGTCAACAACCCAGCCGTGTGTGCAGACAGCCTTATACGGTGCACTGCCCTTATAAACGACAGAAGTCAGCAGAGAGGACTGGAACCAACCACGGTACTGGTCTGCACCTTCCAGATACAGATCAGCCGGCCACTGCAAGCAGTCATACTGTTCCATGACAGCACTGTGAGAAACACCACTGTCGAACCATACATCCATGATGTCATATTCCTTGGTGAATTCCTTACAGCCGCATTCGCACTGTACTTCCGGAGAAAGAAACTCTGAAAGATCCTTTGTCCACCATGCATCTGCTCCCTCTTTGCGGAACAATTCTGCAATGTCGCGAATAGTGGTATCATTGACAATCGGCTTTTTGCAGTCCTTGCAATAGATGATCGGAATCGGCACGCCCCAAGTACGCTGACGGGAAATACACCAGTCGCTGCGGTCACGAACCATGCCTTTGATGCGTTCTTCTCCCCATGCAGGAATCCACTTGACATTTTCAATTGCTTTAATTGCTTCGTCCTTAAAGCCGTTAACAGAGCAGAACCACTGTTCTGTTGCACGGTAAATGATCGGCTTGTGGCATCTCCAGCAGTGCGGATACTGGTGGACAATTTTTTCTGTTGCCAGCATTGCACCAACTTCTGTCAGCTTCGCAGCAATTGCACGGTTTGCCGCATCGGTGTCCATGCCTTCAAACTCGCCGGCTTCCTTGGTTTGGCGACCCTTGTCGTCTACGCAGACCAGAATGCCAATGTCGTCATAGTTCTTGCAGACTTCAAAGTCTTCTACACCATAGCCCGGTGCAGTATGAACACAGCCAGTACCGCTTTCCAATGTTACATGATCACCGACAATTACCGGAGAAAGACGGTCATACAACGGGTGCTTAGTTTTGATATGTTCCAGTTCTGCACCAGTGAAGCTGCCGACCATTTCGTATTCGGTAATACCAGCTGCTTTCATTGTTGCAGAAACCAGTTCCGCAGCCATGCAGTAGTATTCCTCGCCAACCTTGACCAGTGTGTAATCATAAGACGGTCCCACACAAATTGCAAGGTTGCCCGGAATGGTCCATGTTGTGGTTGTCCAGATAACAAAGTAAACCTGTTCCTTGGCAATTCCCAGCTTTGTAAACAGCCCCTTATCGTCAGTCACCTGAAATTTCACATAGATAGAATAACAAGGATCGTTTTTGTATTCGATTTCAGCTTCTGCCAGTGCGGTGTTGCAGTCAGGGCACCAGTAAACCGGCTTCAATCCCTTGTACATGTAACCACGTTTTGCCATTTCACCGAATACTTCGACCTGACGTGCTTCATATTCCGGCTTCAGTGTCAGGTACGGATCACAGTAATGTCCCAGACTGCCTAGACGCTTGAACTGTGCCATCTGATTCTTGACATGCATCATGGCGAAGTCTTTGCAGTGCTTTCGCAGTTCTACCGGCGGAATGGCACCATTTTCTACGCCGATAGACTTCATTGCTTTCAGTTCGATCGGCAAACCATGTGTATCCCAGCCCGGCACATACGGTGCACAGAAGCCACTCATATTTTTATACTTGACAATGAAATCTTTCAGTGTCTTATTCAAAGCAGTACCCAGATGAATTTCACCATTGGCATACGGAGGGCCGTCGTGAAGAATGTACTTCGGCTTCCCTTCATTTTTGGCGATCATCTGTTCATACAAATCCTCGTCTTCCCACTTTTGTAAAGTGTCAGGTTCCCGCTTCGGCAGGTTTCCACGCATCGGAAAATCTGTTTTAGGCAAATTTAAGGTCTTATTGTAATCCTGTGACATAGCTTGATCCGGCTTTTTCTCCTTTTCAGCGTATCGCTGTGGCAAAAGCCGCTCCTTTCCCTGAAATTAGTCTTTATCCTGCAAGTCGCCGAATCTGGAGTCATATGCTCCCTGAATTGCTTTTGCAGAAAACGGTTCCGCATCAAACGGATCGCTTGCAGTTGGTGCAGCGGCTACTGCCGGCTTCGGCTGTGCCGGTTCTGTCGCATTTTCTTCTGTCATACCAAAGGTAGTGTCATCTTCTTCCGGCATAGCGGAGAGCATGTTCAGATGCTCCTTGTACATGTCAAAGAGAGCTTTTTTGAAATCAGCGACCTGCTTTTTTGCAGCTGCCAGTTTCTTGTGCTCCTCCTCGATCTCTGCCTCATTCTTTTCAATGAGGGCATCGTGCTGTACAGTTACCTCGTCCATCATTGCATCTGCTTTTTCTTTTGCCTGTGCAATGATTTCTTCTGCCTTGGCGTTGGCTTCGGAAATGATGCGGTGACCCTCCTTTTGTGCACCGAGGAGTGCGTCCTTCAATGCATCTTCATCACGCATGTATTCCCGTACCTTGTCTGCCAGAACCTGAATTTTGTTGTTGCTGTCATCCAGTTCTCGCTGGGCGATTGCAGCTTCTTCTTCCAGCTTATTCAGGAATTCATCAATGTCTTCCTGTTTATAGCCGAAAGCAGCTTTTTCAAACCGTAATTCATGGATTTCGCTTGCACTAATCATTATGGTATCTCCTCTCATAAGAGCCTATGCAGCCTATCCTACATTAGCCCTGATATTTTTGAATTGTGATATGGTATCTTCCTTTTCGGCTGATGCCATCGACCGCGGCAATACGAAATTTTCCGTAGCCACGAATTGAAAACACATCACCCACCTGCATTACAGCAGAAGGCGTATCGATCGTTGCATGACAATAGGTCAGCCGGCCTTGCCGAATCAACTGCACTGCCTTTTCCCGACTCAGACGTGTTGCCAGTGCGGCAACTGCATCTGCCCGCAGAGATGCAATTGTGCCTTGTATCAGCAGGAAATCCATTTGCACCGACAGGCAGACCGGATCATCTCCCGTCACGCTGACACCAACTCGTCCAATCTGATGAACTTCCTGTAAAAGCACAGGAGCCACATGGGCACAGACGAACATTTGTGCCATCTTCGTATCGATCAAAATGTCACCGATCGTATCTCGTTCCAGATTGCATGCCATACATGCTCCGAGAAAATCCCGATGCGTTGGCGGCTTAGAAACACGATAAGAAAACGTCAGACACTGGATCGGGAACTGTTCCGGTGTAACCGGAATGAAATCCGGAGCAAAACAAAGTATTACACGAGTGGTGTTTTCTGTTCCGCCCCAAGCTGTACAGACTGCTCCTGCCGTATTTGCAATCGCTTCTGCCATTGCGGTATCTTCTGCCGGTAAAAAATCCGTAAAGTACGGACGGTTGTCCCGCACGCATCGGTTCGCCAGATCGTTCCAATGTGCTTTTAGTTGCTGCACCGCATCTGTCATTTTCATGTTTCGGCTTGCCATTTTTGTTTGTTAACCTACCAGACCGTTGCTCTGCAGTTCGCCAACGAGGCTGTCGCCGTCAAAACCGACATTCTGCGGAATAATCAGGAAAGTCTGGTTGGCTACCGGCTTGATCCGACCATGGGTTGCATATGCCGCACCAACTACAAAGTCAATGATCCGACGCTTTTCATCATCGTCAATCTTTTCCAGATTCAGAACAACAGTCTTATTCTGCATCAAATAATCTGCAACCTTCTTGGAGTCTGAAGTATAGGAAGTTGCCTGTACCAGCACTACCTGAAACTGTGCAGTTGCCTTGATCGTTGCATAGCGTTCATTGCCGCCCTTTCGTTCTTCATAAGAAGACGCACCTCTGCTGTAACTAGAATTGCTGTAACCAGAGGGCTGTGCAGCGTGGCTCTGCGGCGGAGCCTGTTCTGGTTCCGGCGGAGTCATGCTCGGGGTTTCCGGCTCATTATCATCAGCCGGCATAAAGAAGTCTTTCAGATTGTCTATAAAATTCATGATACTCTCCATTCTCCGCATCAGCGGATTTCATTTTATTTCTGATAATTTCTTGCACCGAACAAGGCTGTCCCAATCCGGACAAGTGTCGAACCATAGCGAATTGCGGTGGCAAAATCCCCCGACATTCCCATCGACAAAATCTCCATATCTATATTATCCATTTTTTTGGAGGAAATGTCAAGATAAAGTTGTTGCATTTTGTAAAGAAATTTCTCATCACCCTCTACTGGCGGGATTGTCATCAGCCCGCGTACATGTACGTGGGACAGTTGTCCTGCCTGCCACAACAATTCTTCTAATTGATCCGGTGCAATGCCGCTTTTGGATTCCTCCCCGCCGACATTAACTTCAATCAAGATGTCCTGCACTTTATTGACACGTGCTGCATGCCGGTCAATTTCAGATGCCAGCTTGATGCTGTCTACCGAATGAATCAGTTCCATGTCCTCAATGATATACTTTACCTTATTGGTTTGTAAATGTCCAATAAAATGAACTTTTGCATCTTTTGCATAAAAATCTTTTTTAGAAAGATATTCCTGCACGCGGTTTTCACCCAAGGTGTGGATACCACAGCTGATCGCATGATTTACCGCTTCCGGGGCAACCGTTTTGGTGACCGCCATCAATGTAATTTCGTCTGTCGGCTTACGGTACTTTGCCTTTGCTTCCTCCATCGCATCGACGATTCGTTTGTAGTTTTCGTCGATATAAGCAAAATTAGTTTCCATTTGCATCAATCCCTTCTACAATTATGGAATCATAAAGCATTAAATAACCATCGCCTGCATTCAGTTTAGAAAGCACATAGTCTTTGCCTTCGTAAACTACATCCAGACGTCGGAATTCTACTTTTTCACCGTCCTGCACATAAACGCCCCGGCTGTTCACGGTCTGTGTTTTTTCTTCGCCGGTTTCTTCATCGGTGACGGTTTCTTCTACGTCTTTGAAACGGATCGCACTCCGCGGCACCTTGATGCCCTCATATTCTCCAAGAATCATTTCGACATTTTCAGTTCGATTCTGTACAAAGTCCGATGTCAGCATATCGCTGTATAAAACCACCATGACCTTGCCGTCTTCTCCGGTATTTCGGAGTTCCTGAATGGTGGCATCTGCTGTTGCGGAAGATGTCATCAGACGAATCTTGACAGAATCACCGACCTGATATTTCTGATCCTGATTATCAATAATTCCAAGCATGTACCAGCCGTACTGTGCAATGGATTTTCCCACTGTGTTTTGATCTTGATTCGTTTGGAGATTATTTTCGCTACTTTTTTTAGTAATATCCTGGATCTGTTCCGGCGTGATATTTGCCAGATTTTCCGCAGTCAGTACAGACTCCAGCCCATCCACATGGCTGACAAAATAGGCAGAACTATCTGATGTAATAGTATCTATGGGTGTTGCTTCCTCGCTTTGCAAGGTCTGTATCTGTGCAGTCAAATCAGAAATTTGCTGTGCAAAAGAAACGGTTCCCTTGCTGACAACGATTTGATATGTGCTGCAGGATTCCATAAACTGTTGTTCTGCGGCTGCCATGCCGGAGAGATTTCCAGCGTTTCGATTCTGAATCATCTCTTCGTAGTACTGAGAAATCTGGCGGGATAAATCCGCAGGCTGTGCCTGTTCCAGCGTTCCGGGATTGGAGATACGTTCCAAAACATTCAGCTTTTCCTGTAATGCCTCTGCCTGTTGTTTTTTTTCAATGGTGCTCTCGTCCGGATAAATTTCGGCAATCACATCATTGACTGCAATTTTTCCTCCGTCTGGTACTTGATAACTGATTGCACCAGTGTCGCTGTAAGTCAGTACTGTTTCGTCCCGTACATAGACGCCCTCGAAGAATTTGGATTCATCTGCTTTGGCACGCATGGCTGTTTCTGTTTCATAGCTAGTGTCCACAAGGTGAAAGATGATCGTGCCAAATGTAGCAATGACAGAAGCCGACAGAAGCACTAACAGCACATTATTCATTTTATTGCTGGAATTCATATGCAGATCACCTCACAAAACCAACGGATTTCCAGATGCTTTTGCATCATTCTACAGAATCACTTTCTAAAATGGAAACAGGACGTATGGGAATGATGGTGGAAATGGCGTGTTTGTATACCAAGTTTTGTTTTCCGTCACATTCCAGAATGACAATATAGCTGTCAAACCCTTTCACAATGCCCTTAAATTGAAAACCGTTTGTCAGAAAAATTGTAACGCCGATGTGATCCTTTCGGGCTTGATTCAGGAATACGTCCTGAAGGTTCATGTTTTTGTTGTTCATTGTTAGACTCCTTTTCTTTGAGCGAAAAATACCGAATGCGTTTTGCATTCATTTTCTCTTTGTATATAAATGCTCAATTTATATTATAGCACATTTCTCCGGACTTGGCTATAATTTTTTGACACTTTTCCATAATTTCTGGTTTCTTGTCAGATTTGTCTAAAATAATCCACTGAATTCGATCATTTTTGCGGAACCATGTCAACTGTCTTTTGGCATATCTGCGGGTTTCCTGTTTGATTTTGTCGATACACGCCTGCAATGGCATCTTTTTTTCAAAATATGGAATCAGTTCCTTATAGCCAATTGCGTGATAAGCAGTCCGAAGTGCTTCGTTTTGATACACATGATAAGCTTCTTCGATCATGCCTTGTTCTATCATTTGATCCACCCGTGTATTGATTCGTTCGTAAAGCACCGACCGTTCATAAGTCAGGCCGATGATCAGGGATTGATAAGGACTTGGGATCTGGTGACTTTCGGCTTTGCACGCAGTGAATGTTTTTCCTGTCAGCGTACAAACCTCCAGTGCACGTATCACACGCACCAGATTATTAGGGTGGATTTCTGCTGCGGCTTCTGGATCCAATGCTTTTAGCTGGTCATGCAGTGCAATGTTGCTGTGCTCTTTGGCGTATTCCAGAAATTTTTGCCGCAGTGCAGCGTCCTGCGTAGTTGGAGCCAGCTGCACGTTGGAAAGCAATGATGAAACGTAAAGGCCAGTTCCGCCGACAAGGACGGGCAGGTGCTTTCGGTGATAGATTTCTGCAATTGTCGGTTTTGCTAACGCCAGATAGTCTGCAACGCTGAATGCAGCATTCACAGGGGCACAGCCGATCAGATGATGGGGCACACCCTCTTGCTCTTCCGGTGTGGGCTTTGCCGTTGCAATATCCAGTCCCTGATAGATCTGCATAGAATCTGCGGAAACAACTTCTCCATGATATGCTTTTGCCAGCATCACGCCAAGTGAAGTTTTTCCGGACGCTGTGGGACCAACCACTGCAAGTACTGGTATTTTTCCTGAATCTGTCATGACCTATACCCTCCGCCGGAATTGTTTTTCCAGATCGTATTTTCGAATCACAAACATTACCGGTCTGCCGTGCGGACAGTGCCGGACATTTTCATCGTCCCATACTTGCTGTGCCAGCTTCTGCAATTCTTGTATGGTGGAATGGTCACCGGAACGAATGGCAGATTTGCAGGCAATGGTGTGCAGAGTATCGTTGAAAGTGTGTACCTGCGGATCGCGTTTTCCTAGTAATAGGTTGTGTGCGATCTCTGTGACAACCTCATCAATATTCAGTGGCAGTACGAAAGACGGCACGGCAGTTGCCCGCAATTGTGGCGGACTACTGCAATCAAAGGCAAATCCCATTTCTGCTAACTTTGGAAGATTTTCCTGCACCGCTGAAAATTCCTCCATGGAAAGCAAAGTTTCGCTGGGGCGAAGCAACATCTGGCTGGTCAGCTTTGATGCTCCGGAGCGAAGCTGTTCAAAGAGCACTCGCTCATGTGCGGCATGTTTATCAAAAATCAGCAGTTTGTCTTCTTCTGCAGCTTCTGCAATGATATAATTTTCAAAAATTTCTCCCAGCACGTGAATCTGTACATGCTCTTGTGCCTTGGGTTCTGGCACTGCTGGGAGTGTTTCTTTTGCTGCTGATACAGGATTTTCTGCAAAGGAACGACTGTTGAGAAACTCATACTTTCCTTCAGACAACTCTGGAATGGAAACCGGCTCCACAGGTCGAGATCTTTCGGTTTGTTCTGTATATGCTGTTTCTTCCGGTTCTTCATCATGAAATTTTGTTTCCGGAAGAACGATTGGCGGAACTGCAATGGTTGCCGAAGCGGTGCTGACCAGTGGGGCAACAGTTTCCCTTGTCGTTTCTTTCGGTGCCGGTTCTGCTGCTGGCTTTTCTGTCGGCGGAAGGAGCACTTCTGGTTCTGGCTCTGAGATCTGCGGCAATGCTGGTTGCACAAATTCCTGTTGAGGTTCTGGCTGTGCAGTCCAATCCCGCTGTGGAACATGATCCATTTGAAACTCATAAATCAAGCCGTTTTTCATCAGGGCATTTTTCACTGCGAAGAATAAACTGTCCATGACTGCTTTTTCATTGGAAAAACGAACTTCTGCTTTTGCAGGGTGAATGTTTACATCTACCTGTTCCGGCGGAACTTGCAGCATCAACACGCAGGTGGGAAACTTTCCGACCATGATCAAATTCTGATAGGCGTTTTCCAAAGCTACGCTGCACTGTCTGGATCGAACATATCTGCCGTTGATAAAGAAATTCTGAAACGTTCGGTTGGAACGGGAGTACAAAGGCTTTCCCACAAAACCAGTCACCTGATTCATGCCGTCCTCATAAGAAACCGGTATCAAGTCATGAGCGAACTCTTTTCCCAGAATGGCATAAATTGCAGTGTACAAGTCACCGCTGCCGTCGGTACGGAATTCCGTTCGGTTATCCCGTATCATGCGAAATGCGATTTCTGGGTGTGACAATGCGATTTTCTGAACGATCTGGCTGACTGCGTTTGCTTCGGTCACATCTCGTTTCATGAATTTTTTCCGAACCGGAACATTGTAAAACAGGTCGCGGATCAAAAGTGTTGTCCCGTCCGGACAACCGGTCTGTTCCAATTCTCCTGCTGTACTGCCGGAAATGCTGTAGCTAGTGCCGAAATCATCCTCTTTTCGCTTCGTCAATACTGTGACTTTTGCCACTGCTGCAATGGAAGCCAGAGCCTCGCCGCGAAAGCCTAATGTGAAAATGTGATCCAGATCGGTTTTTTCTGCAATTTTACTGGTGGCGTGACGGAGAAAAGCAGTAGGTACTTCCTCCGGTGCCATGCCGCAGCCGTCATCTACGATTCGCATGTAAGTGGTACCGCCATGCTGAATTTCCACTGTGATGTGTTTTGCTCCGGCATCGATTGCATTTTCCACCACTTCTTTGATAACAGAAGACGGACGCTCAATGACTTCTCCGGCGGCAATCAATTCAGAAATTTCTTTCCGCAAAACTGTAATATGCGGCATGACAAACACCTTCTTTCTAAGCGGTATTTTACCGCGGACATGTGAACACTTTTATTAAAGCGTGTTCACATACTAGGACAGCATCGATGTGAGATCAGCCAGTAGTTCCCTGCATTCTGCATCGCTTAATTCTGCCAGATGTGTTTTTTGCAAGGTGGCAATTGCCCGTTCCTGCTGCATTGCTGCAAAACTGATCTGTCCAGTCTGTGCGGTTTGCTTCGGGGCGGATACTGCTGTCTGTGCTTCCATTTCTGCCAGCAGTTCCTTGGCACGTTTGACGACCTGATCCGGCAGCCCTGCGAGTTTTGCAACAGCAATGCCGTAGCTGTCATCAACGCCGCCGGGAACGATTTTTCGCAGAAACCGAATGGTATCGCCGTGCTTCTTGACAGCAACGCTGTAATTTTTTACCCCGTCGATTTCTTGTTCCAAATCCAGTAGTTCATGGTAATGGGTGGCGAACAAAGTTTTACAGCCGATTTTCCGGCTGCTGATGTACTCTGCTACAGCACGTGCGATGCTGACACCGTCCAACGTGGAAGTGCCTCTGCCTACTTCGTCCAGAATTACCAGACTGTTCTTGGTGGCATAATTCAAAATGTCTGAAACCTCTTTCATTTCCACCATAAAGGTACTCTGTCCGGCTGTCAGATCATCTGATGCTCCGATACGTGTGAAGATCTTATCCACGACAGAAATTTTGGCATATTCTGCCGGCACGAAAGAACCGATTTGAGCCATTAGCGTAATCAACGCCACCTGACGCATGTATGTAGATTTACCTGCCATATTTGGTCCGGTGATCATCAGCATACGCTGTGCTTTGGTATCCAGATAGGTGTCATTCGGCACAAACATTTCCTCTGTCAGCATGCGTTCCACAACAGGGTGTCTGCCGCCGGTAATCTGAATGCTGCCGTCTACTGCGATTTCCGGTTTTGTGTAGTCGTTCTCAATTGCCACATTGGCAAATGAAGCCAGCACGTCAACTTGTGCAACTGCCGCTGCTGTTTCCTGAACTTTTTTCAGCATGGCAGCCAGGCAATCCCGCACTTCGGAGAAAATGCCTTCTTCCAGACGCAGTACGCGGTCTTTGGCTCCGAGAATTTCATTCTCTACATTTTTCAGTTCTTCTGTAATGAAACGCTCGCTGTTTGCCAGTGTTTGTTTCCGAATATAGTCCGAGGGAATCAAATCATAATAAGAACGAGTAACTTCCAGATAATAGCCAAAGACACGGTTATAACCGATTTTCAAGCCTTTAATGCCTGTACGTTCTTTTTCCCGCTGAAGAATTTCATCGATAATCTGTGTGCCGCCGTTCATAATGTGGCGTTGCCGATCCAGTTCTTCATGGAAGCCGTCCCGAATCACGCCGCCGTCTTTCAAAGTGATTGGCGGATCATCTACGATTGCATTTTCTACTAATGTACACACTCGTTCCAGCGGCGAAATTTGTTGCTCCAGCGTTGTCAGCAAGCGAGAATCCCCTGCCAGCTGTCGTAGCTGTGCTTTCAGTTCCGGCAGCTGCTGGGCAGTCATGGAGAGTGACTTCAAATCCCGTGGAGTGGCTTTCTGGTAAATGACTCTTGTCATCAGACGTTCCAGATCATAGACGTTGTCCAGCAGATCTCGGACTTCCATTAGCACAAGGCTTTTCTTGACAAATGCATCTACTGCGTCCAGTCTTGCCATGATCTTGACGGGCTGCACCAGCGGCTGTTCCAACCATGTTTTCAACAGCCGTTTGCCCATAGCGGTTCTGGCATCGTCCAACAGCCATAACAGCGAACCTTTTCGCTCCTTGTTGCGAATGGTTTCTGTCAGTTCCAGATTGCGGCGGGCGTTCAAGTCCAGCCCCATTGCTGAAGCACTGTCTGCAACTTCAATGGAAACAAAACGTGCGATGTTTCGCTTCTGAGTTTCTCGAATATAATCCAGCATACCACAGACAGCACTGACATCAGCACCGTCTTCTGTCATGCCCAACAAATCCAAGGAAGGAACACCGAATTGCTGGCATACCAATTCCCGATTTTGTACCGGATCGAAGCAGATGTCATCTCGCAGAGAAACTGCACACTGCAGCCGAACTTTGATAAAATCCATAACGGACTTCAAAGAGAGTGCCTGACTGTTCATTACCAGTTCTGCCGGCATGTAGCGGGACAGCACGTCCATAATGCGGACAGAGAGGTCAGATGCTTCCTGTGGTACTGTCAGGGACATTTCTCCGGTGGAAAGGTCTGCGAAGCAAAGTGCACAGGAACCGTCATTTCCGTAATACAGGGTACAGATATAGTTATTGGAATCATCTTCCAGCATGCTGCTCTCGATCAGCGTACCCGGCGTAACAATACGAATAACATCACGTTCTACCAAGCCTTTGCTCAATGCTGGATCTGTCATCTGCTCGCAAATTGCGATCTTGTATCCCTTATCCACCAGACGTTTCAAATAGAGTTCTACACTGTGATACGGTACGCCGCACATGGGAGCCCGTTCTTCCAGACCGCACTCTTTTCCGGTCAGTGTCAGTTCCAACTCTCTGGAAACCAGAATAGCATCTTCGAAAAACATTTCATAAAAGTCGCCCAATCGGAAAAACACGATGCAGTCACTGTATTTTTCTTTGGTTGCTGCATACTGCTGCATCATAGGAGAAAGTTTTTCTCTGGGGACATCTGCTAAGTTCATGGGATTCACCTCCGATAATCATTTTAGAACTTGTTTCGTGACAGATGTTCAGTGACAGCCACCGCAGGAAGAACAGTCGCCGGTGCAATTGGTCAGATCCGGGTGACACCGATCCGGATCTTCTCCGTTTGCACACAGGGACAAAATGGTGTCCACTTCCTGCATCATCATATTCATTGCCTGCTTGGCAGTATCAAAAGCCTGCATGTTCGGGTTTTCCATGATCTGCAAATAAAGTGCCTGTATCTCCTGTTCCAGTTTTTCCAATTTTTCCGGATTCCGGTTTTCCTCCAGCTTTTCAGTTTCATGCTGATAGGACATTTTTTTCAGATTAAATGCCTGTATATTTTCCTGCAGTTCTGTATCTGCATCATTATCGGTTTTGGCTTTCCAATACGCCTGATAACGCGGGTCTGCCTGAATTGCTTTGCCCAATTGTCTTACCGCAGCTTCTACTTTTGTCATGCCTGTTCCTCCTCTACCAGTTCGCCAAGTACTGCCCAGTTTCTGGCCTCTGTAATTCTGACATTCTGAAATGTGCCGATCAGGGAGGGGTCACCGGAAAATTCTACAATAATGAACGCACTGTCCTTTCCGACCAGTCTGCCTTTCCGCTTGCTCTCCCCGTCTACCAGTACTCGCAGTGTTCTGCCAATGAAGCGCTTGTTGTGTTCAGAAGCGATGTCCCGCTGCAAGGCAAGCAAACGCTCCATACGATTTTTCTTTTCAGCATCTGTGGTGTGATCTTCCATTTCCGCAGCCTTGGTACCGCGGCGTTTGGAATAAATAAATGTATAGATGTTATCATATTGCACACTTCGGATCAAATCCAGTGTGCCTTGAAAGTCTGCTTCGGATTCATCCGGAAATCCAACGATCAAATCGGTTGTCAAAGAAAAATCCGGATCTCTTTGCCGAAGATAGTTGACACTCTCCATATATTTTTCTACGGTGTAGCGGCGATTCATGCGGCGGAGCACATCATCGCTGCCGCTTTGTACCGGCAAATGCAAATGGTGCCCGATCTTCGGACATTCCAGAATTGTGTCCAGCAGTTCCGGCGTAGCATCTTTCGGGTGTGACGACATAAACCGAACTACAAATTCTCCCGGAATTGCATTGACTTTTCGAAGCAGCTGTGCAAAGGTCAGCGGCTGCTCCAAATCTTTTCCGTAGGAGTTTACATTCTGTCCCAACAGCATGATTTCTTTATAGCCGTCTGCTACCAGTTGTTTGACTTCATTTAAAATCTGTTCCGGATCACGGCTGCGTTCCCGTCCGCGAACATACGGTACAATACAGTATGTGCAAAAATTATTGCAGCCGAACATAATGGGGACAGAAGCTTTGAACGGGTGCTCCCGTGACGGTACGATTCCCTCATACATGGCGTCGTATTCGCCGGTATCACAGGCAAACTTTTTTCCCTGAAAATGTTCCAGAAGCAACTGTGGAAAACGGCTGAGAGAAGCAGTGCCAAAAACAATATCCACAAAGGGATAATGTGTCCGGACAAATTCTGCTGTATGTTCTTCCGATGCCATACAGCCGCAAAGCACCAGAATCAGATTCGGGTTTGCCTTTTTGTACTTTTTTACATTGCCGAGAATGCCGTATACCCGATCTTCCGCACTCTCCCGCACGGCACAAGTATTGAACAGAATCAGATCTGCATCTTCATAGGAATCGGTCATTGTATAGCCCAGTTCGATCAGCATGCCGCGAATTCGTTCGCCGTCTGAAACATTCAGCTGACAGCCAAAACTATGCACATGTGCACGCACAACGTCCCGATCTTGAAATAGATAGGGTTGTAACTGATGCCGCATGGCTTCTGTCACTGCTGTCATTGTCTGATTGTCCCGACATTCCATAATTCTCTATCTCCGTTTCTGTATTCCATTGAAAAAGGTCATTACACTTTATTATAGCATAACTCACTTTTCTTTGCAAGAATTTTTTTCGAATTTTCTGCAAAAAGCAAGGCTTTTTCTGAATTTGTCCTTCGGAATTCCATTCCGAAATTTCAGGAAAATCGCAGAAGGGGATTTTCAGATAATTTCCAGCCACTTTTCACAAGGCAATCACAAACCACTGGTATACTGTTACCATCGTCATTTGAAGCAATTGTTTCACATGTACATAAGTGCGGTACAAGAGTACCGCTGATATTCTTACCGTTTCTTGCAAGAAGCGGACCAACCATACTCGTACAGGAATCTATCACTCCTTTCCACCGTTTCAAACGGGTAACCTCTTTTTCATCATCTTCATTTTCAAAGTTTGGTTTTGCAGCGGATACACGCATACACCTGCAAAACAAATTTTCGTTCCTGTACGTTCCTATAAATTGAACTGAAACCGGCAGGTCTCCTCCCCTTTTCCCTGCCGGTTTCTTCTGTTTGGAGGTGTATTTTATGGCAGAACGCTACTTTTCTGCATCGGCGTATTATCAGCAGACATTTGGCAGACCAGTACAGAAAGCAGTATTGGACATTGGCTGCACTTGCCCTAATATTGACGGAACTATCGGAACCGGCGGCTGTATCTTTTGTGACGGCGGCAGCGGGCATTTTACCCATAGCGGCACCGTTACACAGCAACTTGCACAAGAACGACAGCGAATCCAGCAGCATATTCCTGAAGCAGGCATCATTGCTTATTTTCAGGCACACACCAATACATATGGGGATCTGCATTACTTGGAAAGCTGTTATTTAGAGGCATTGCAGCAGTCTGATGTAGTCGGAATTGCAATTGGTACCCGTCCGGACTGTCTATCTGAGGAGATCCTTTCTGTTTTGGAAAATATTTCTGCCAAAACGCATCTGACTGTTGAATTGGGATTGCAGACTATTCACGAAAAAACGGCACGTTTTTTTCACAGAGGGTATTCTTTTGCGGTTTTTCAAAAGGCGTTTGCCGCACTGCGGGAGAGAAAGATTCGAATCTGTGTGCATTTAATCAACGGGCTGCCGTTAGAAATAGATGCAGATATGTTGGAAACAGCCCGTGGGATTGGCAGATTACGCCCTGATGCTGTTAAAATCCATTTGCTGCATATTCTTCGGGATACACCTTTGGAGCAACTGTGGAAAGCTGGAAAATTACAGCCGCTTTCCATGCAGGAATACGTGCAGATTACTGCGGCACAGTTAAGCCTGTTGCCGCCGGAAACTGTAGTGGAACGGCTAACCGGTGACGGTGCTTTTGACAGATTGATGGCTCCGCTGTGGAGCAGGGATAAACTTGCAGTGCGAAACGCGATTGCTCGTCATCTGAAACAGACAGATAATTGGCAGGGAAAATACTATCAAACATAGAAAGCCGGACGAATGTGCATCTTCGTCCGGCTTTTTGCGGGTACAAAAAATCCGGAACGGTAGACCTCCATTCCGGACATTTTTATTCGGTTCATTTTATGAAAGAACTTTCATTCTTTCGCATCAGTTTCGATTGGACTCACTCCTCACGTTGTTTCGTACCATACAAATCGTCTTTTCAAAAGCCACACATTAAACACGTCCTTTCCGATAGAACACGTTTCCTATGATCTTTGCAAGTACAATATCAAGCCATGGGACTCACCTTTTCTGTTTTATTTCAAAGAAAAGCTTTTCTTTCCATGGGAATCACCTTTTTCATTCGAAGTGACTGATAAATCAAAACATTTTACTTCATGGGAATCACCTGAGATTGTTACTTGGGAGATCAGCATACTATGTAAAGGCAACTATGTGCCGGAGATTTCATGCCGTCATCGCACGAAATTAAATATATGCTGCCAATTCAAATAACAGATTTTTCATGCAGACAGTTGCGAATGTCATGCATCAGGTGCAACCAGCTTACAGATTTTTTTATCATTTCTTACGTGCCCACAGCCAATCGAAGTTGACTTCTCGCTACGTTCTTAATCCTGCATCACCGACGATTCACCCGACATTGACAGCATATCCAACTGTGATTCTTCACTTGCCATCGGATCTCGCCCTCCCTTTTGATGTAAAATCGTTTCCGCAAAAGGAATGAACCTTAAACCTTGGGAAACTTATCGCTCGGGAATCATTCAACTTAGATCTTTTCGCCAGCTCCTTGTCGCTGTTCCCTTTCGTTGTTTATATCATACCACACTTCAAGTGCAATGTCAATATGTTTTTCCAGAAATTCTATTTAATTTTGTTTGTTTTGAATAATACAAAAGAAATCAGGTCATTTGCTTTTCATTATTTTGCATGATAGAATATTTCAAAACGAACTGTCACCTTATATAATTTTTTAAAGGGTAACTTATTTGCATAAACGCATACTGTTTCTATGCTGCTTTGATTTAAAAATTATATTTAAAATGAAACACACGGATACGTGGATAGAAATGAGCGTATTTCCTTAGATATACGCAAATTAAAAAGGCGGAGCAAGGGAAAACTTGCTCCGCCTTTTTAATTTATTGAATTTTCAAAACCGAATTACTGTGCTGGTGCTGCGGTTTGAGCTGGCTCCTGAGCTGGTTCTGTAGCAGGCGGCTGTTCCGGTACAGTTTCTGCAGGAGCAGCTGTGGTTTCTTCTACAGGTTCTGTTTCCGGTGGTGCAGTCGTTTCCGGTTCCGGATTATAGGCATAATATACGATGACCTGATACTTGTCGTTCAGATTGATCGAATCTCCTGCCCCCAGATCGGTTTCCTGTCCGTTTTTCGTTACAACAATACGGATGACACTGCCGTTGCTATAGCCGGAACTGCTCTCTGCAGATTCGGTATAAGGAATGTTGAGTTCGTCCAGTTTTTCTCCGTAAGAGTTGTGTCCGCTTCCGGAGTAAGACGGAATCTCAACTGTTGCGGAGCCCTTGCTGACTTGTACTTTTACTTTTTTAGATGAATCAAAAGTATCGCCTACTTCATATTCCTGCCAGCAGATCTGTCCGGCAGCATACTGGTCACTGAATACTTCCTCTGCATCAAATGTGATCCACGAAGCGTATTGCGTTTTAGCATTCTCAAAGTTCTTTCCCAGAAGCTGCGGCATCACGCTGTCACCCACTGCTGCCGTTGTAGTCACTTCCTGTGTTTCAGAAACAGCAGTGGTTTCAGAAATTGCTGTTGTAGTTTTACTGGATTCGGAAGAATCTCCCTTGAACAGGTCACCAGCTACTACGAATACCACAATCAGCAAAATCAATAGCAAGACAATTCCCACAATGATCGGAACACGCAGACGATCTACTGCTCCTGCCTTTTGCGGCTGGCGATAATTATCTTCTTCCTGATAATCATCATAAGCGTAATCATCAGAATAGCCAGTATCATAATTCGGATAGTTCTGGTCATCATAAGGCTGTTCCGGATATTCCGAATACGGTTCATCTGCATAGGGCTGCTGGTTTGCATATGGTTGCTGTCCGTAGCCACCATTGTCGAAACCGCCATAAATGGCATCTTCTTCCTCTGCATGTTCGTCAAACAAACGAGTTACCAATTCGGTTACCGTTTTGGTACGTTCTGTTCCGTTCAGGTTCAGTCCCTGCATGATTACATTGGAAACATGACGAGGAACGTTGGGGTTCAGAACTGCCGGTGCAACCAGATTGTCATTTTCCATACGGCTGATTGCAGAGGGCGGCATAGAGCCGGTCAGAACTCTGTAAATGACTGCACATACAGCATAGACATCTGTCCATGTGCCCTGCTGTCCGTTGGCAGAGTACTGTTCTGGTGCAGCGTATCCATTGTAAATTTCGCATTCCAGTTCCGTATTGGCAGTGCGGACTGCGGCAATAGAAAATGCTGTCAGCAGCAATTCGCCCTTATCTGTTACATAAATAGTATCTGGTGAAATTGCACGGTGCACTACGCCGGAATTGTGTAGCAGACTCAGTGTTGTCAGCAGCGGCGGTAGCATATGTGAAAGCTGCCCCCATGTCAATTCCCCGGCATTATCTTTCAGATAGTCTACAAAGCGGACACTTTGGATATATTCATCTACCACATAAGTAGTATTGTTTTCTGCAAACAGGTCTACCACTGTATTGACATGCACTTGTCCGCGAAGCCGTGCCAGTGATTTATGCAGTTCGGTGAATTCTGCCATCAGTGCCTTATATTGTGCGAGCCGTGCCGGAATCACGCTGATCACAGGTGAACCGCTGACACGATTGCACAGGTTTGGTGGCATATATTCCCGCAGATATACTTTACAGCCAATGGATTGGTCATACGCAAGATAAGTGATACCTTCTCCGTTGACATACAGTGTCACACCGACAATATAACGATTATTGAGTTTTGTTCCCGGAATGATAAAAGACGGGTCACTCGGAGCGTTGTCGTAATATCCACAATTGGGGCAGACTCCGCCAGAAAATTCTGTGCGTTCCATGCAGCCATAGCATAATTTCCGTTCTCCCAAAGCGATACCTCCTGTTTTTTGGTTCTGCAGGTTTTATTATTAAAATTCCTGGATTTGGAAATCTGTTAGGAATTCAAATTCTGCAAATTATATTTTACCAGCAACTCTAAGCGATGTCAACTGTTTTCCCTGAAATTTCATTTGATCCTGTTCAAATTGTATCCATTTGTAATAGATTTGATACTGTTTTTCGGTATCAGAGCGAAATCAATCCTTGATCCAGCATCTTTTGTGCTGCTAGAAGCACGCCGATCTTTCCGGAAGTATAGGTCATGCCACCCTGCATCCAGACTGCAAATGGCTCCCGAATCGGAGCATCAGCAGACAATTCAATGGAGGCTCCCATGGTAAACGCACCAGCTGCCATGATGACTTTACTGGTATAGCCTGGCATATCCCACGCCTCTGGTACTACAAAGGAATCCACGGGAGAACCCTGCTGGATTCCCTGACAAAATGCAGTCAGATGTGCTTCATCCCCCAGACAGATCGCTTCTACAATGTCCCCACGTGTTGTGCCTACTGGTGGGTGGCAGGAGAAGCCAAAGCTGCCGAACAGAGCAGCTGCAAAGTCTGCGGTTTTTAATGCATTTGCCGTGGTATCCGGTGCATGGAAGAAGCCGAGATACAATTCCCGATTCATGTCCAGTGAACAGCCTACTTCCTTGCCCATACCGATGCAGGTCAGACGCTCCGCACACTGCTGCACAAGGGCTTCCTTTCCGGCAATATAGCCGCCGGTGCGGGCAATACCGCCGCCAACATTTTTAATCATGGAACCGATCATCAGATCACAGCCAACTTCTACCGGCTCGCTGATTTCTACGAATTCGCCGTAGCAGTTATCCACCATAATGACTGCGTCTGGATTTGTGCTGCGAACCAGTCCTGCCAGCCGTTGGATTTGTGCTACGGTCAGTGCCGGTCGTAGAGAGTACCCACGGGAACGCTGAATATAGGCAACTTTTGCTCCGCGAACGGCATCAGGAACTGCCTCATAATCCGGTGTACCGTCTTTCAAAAGCGGCACTTCCCGATAGGTCACGCCGAAATTTTTCAGAGAGCCACTCTGGGTATCGTCGTTCAATCCGATTACGCCCTCCAATGTGTCGTAAGGTCTGCCAGTCAGAGAAACCATCGTATCTCCTGTCCGGAGAATACCAAACAGTGCCACTGTCAGAGCGTGCGTACCGGAAACAAAATTATGCCGTACCAGTGCATCTTCTGTGCCAAATGCAGTTGCTACGACTTTATCCAGAACCTCTCTGCCCTGATCGCCATAGCCATAACCAGTTGTGCCATAGAAACAAGGTTCACTGACACGGCTTTTCTGAAAAGCAGCCAAGACTTTGGCACCATTATAGGCAGCGTTATCCTCGATTCTGGCAAAGTCGGCTGCACAGCTTTTCTCTGCGGCTTCTGCTGCCGCAGCAAGCCTGTCGTCAATGGGAAAAAATTTTTGAATCTGCATAGCTTACAGTGCTCCTTTTTCTTGCTGTTCTTTGGGAATATCCTGTCGTTCCAATACATATTCCGATTCAATTTCCTGAAATCCGATTTCCCGATAAAAGCTGATTCGCACATCTAATGCAAACAGAGCAGCCTGTTTGCCCTCTCGTGCCAGTTCTCCAGCGATCCACCGCAGGAAATCCCGTGCATAACCGCTGCCACGCTGTGCAAGTTTTGTGGCAACTTGTCCCACCAGCACATGTCCTTTCCAGTCGTACACCAGTGTCAGCGTAGAACTATTCTTATAGGTCAGCACCTGACTCATATGGTGACGGCAGCGATGCGAAACGTCTGTCAGCCAGAGCGAATATTCCAACAAATTGGGAAATCCTTCCTGCAAGATCTGATAAACATCTTGCAGCTTGGGCGTGTCATTAATGTCCTCTGGACAGAATGCCGGTGAGGGCTCTGAAGGCGTTAGCTGAAATGTGGAACGGTGGAGTTTTTGATAGTTTGGAATCTGCGATAGGATCGGCAGCAACGATGCCGGACACTCCACCCGAAACGGCAGATGCATAGCAGTGAATGTGCAGATTTCTTCTTCCGGCACATCTCCTTCGGTGCAGATCAGCAGGGTTGCATTAAACAAAAACAGCCAGCCAGTGCCGCCACAGCCTGTCACCCGAAAGAAGCGGCAGAAATCGTAGCTGCCACCGTATGCTTTCTGATAGGCAAGCATTTGTCTGCCACGCCAGCTTTGTTCTAGAATTGCGGTTTCCGCTGCTGAAAATGCAGTGATTTGTTGTATCATATCGATGAAACTTCTTCCATTATGGATTTTATCAGCAGCGGCAGCAAAGCCGTGCAAGCATCAAGGTCTTTCAAATCCGCCAGACAAGACGGCGAATGCAGATAACGGCAAGGCAAAGATATTGCCAGTGTCCGTACACCACCGCGGCTGACATGAATTGCACCGCTGTCATTTCCGCCGGCAATGCGGGATTTGGTTTGGCACGGAATCTTGTTTTTTTCGCAGATGGAAAATGCCAGACGGTATAATTCCTTATCATAAATTGCACCGCGATCCATAAAGGATATTACCGGACCTTCGCCCAGACTGCACACTTTTGCATCTCCCTCTGCACCGGCAATGTCTGCGGCAGTGGTAGCTTCCAGAACCAGAGCAAATTCCGGATTGACTGTATAGGCTGCCGCTTTTGCCCCACGCAGTCCGATTTCTTCCTGCACCAGAAAAGCAGCGGTAAAATCGTAGGGGGCTTCCTGCTCCAGCAGGTGCAGCAGCATAGCACAACCTGCACGGTCATCAATTGCCTTGCTGCAAACACGGCTTTTTCCCATGCGGGTAAAGTTTGGAGCGAAATAGACATAAGTTCCCTCGCGGGCTGCTGTCCGCCGTTCTGCTTCCGGCAGAATACCCATATCCAGAACAAGTTCGTCCCACTTGGGCAATTTTTTCTTTTCGTCCGCAGACAACAGGTGCACCGGCTTTGCACCGATTACACCATGCAGATGCTCTTCACCGACCAGCACTTGCCGTCCCAGTGCAACTGATGCATCTACGCCGCCGACTGCTTCCAGACAGTATGTGCTGTCGGAGTTGACGTAAGTGACGATCATGCTGACTTCGTCCATATGGGCACTGATCATCAGCTTGTGCGGAGCACGTTTTTTTCCCTGTTTTTGTACCAGCAAACTGCCCAGCGGGTCGATTTCCCACGTAACATCTTTTCGTTCCCGCAGGACAGAGAGAATATAATTGCGAACTTCTGATTCGTCACCGGACGATGCACAGAGATTACAAAGGGTTTCAAAATGGTTCAGCATGTTCCGCACCTCCTAAGGTAAGCAGCCAGCAGTTCACCGGTTTTTTTCACATCAGAGATCTGAATTACTTCTGCCGGTGTGTGCATATACCGCAGCGGTATGGATACCGTTCCGGCACAAACGCCGCCCTTTGTGACAGAAAAGCAGTCTGCATTGGTACCAGTTCTGCCGGACATCACTTCCGGCTGCCATGCGATTTTTTCTGCATCTGCTGCTGCAATTAAATCATCAGTAACTTTACGGGAAAGAGAAGGAGAAATGCCGATCATCGGACCTTTTCCCATGCTGCCGCATTTTGTGGCATCACCGTTGTGTTCCAGTGCAAATGTCACATCTACAGCGAGGGCAATATCCGGCTCAATGTCATAGGCACCGATCGTGGCACCGCGTTCGCTGGTTTCTTCCTGTGTGGAAAACAGAATGGAGCAGCTGCATGGCAGTTCTTCTCCCTGTATCAGAAACAGAGCATAGAGAATGGAAGCCATGCCGCAGCGGTCGTCCAGAGAACGGCTGCATACAAAATCGGATTGCAGCGGTACAAGCGGCATATCGAAAGAAACAGTATCTCCTGCTTCTACCAGTTGCTCCAGTTCTTCTTTGGTATATCCGGTATCAATTGCAAGTTCTGTGACAGAGAGCACATGTTCTTCGCCGTTCTGCAAGTGCGGCGGCATACAGCAAATCACACCGGCAACGTCCTGTTTTCCATGAATTACGACACGCTGTGCTGGCATGAACCGACAGTCCAACCCGCCGGCATTTCCAACACGGACAAAACCGTCCTCTGTAATCGCAGTGACCAGAAAGCCCACCTGATCCATATGGGCATCTAACAGCACATGTGGCTTGCCGCTTTGGCGTTCGCCCAATATGCCGATGACATTTCCCTGTCGCTGTTCAACAGTGTCACAGTACGGTGTTAGCAGTTCCTGAGCCACCGCAGCAATGCTGTTTTCACTGCCGGACACGCCGGAAGCTGCTGTCAGCTGTTCCAGCAAATTCAACAAATCCATGTCAGTGCAGCTCCTTTACCAGATTTTTATAGTGGATCCCTCTTGCTTCAAAGTTCGGATAGAGGTCGAAGCTTGCACAAGCCGGCGACAGTGTAACAATATCCCCCGTCTTGGCACGCTTTCTTGCCTCCTGTACTGCTTCTTCCATGGAGCCAACATGTACCAACTCCGGAGCACCTTCCTGATAGAACTGGCTGCCGCGGATCGCTGCTTCGATTTTATCTGCGGTTACGCCCATGAGCAATACCAGCTTCACCTGTTTGCAGACGGTATCTGCCATTGGCTCAAAGGGGATCTTCTTATCATATCCGCCCATAATGACAATCAGTTTCTGTTGAAAAGAACGCAGTCCAGCCAGTACACGTGTCGGACTGGTGGCAATGCTGTCATTGTACCACTTGACACCGTCCAGTTCGCGGACGAATTCGATACGATGTTCTACACCGCCGAAATTCTTTGCCACATACTGTATATCTTCGACAGAAACTGTGCCCCATACGGCATTGATTGCAGCCAGGTAGTTTTCTACATTGTGCATGCCCGGAATCCGAATGTCATTCATGTGGACAACCGGTGTGTCCTTACCGTCTTTGGTAAAGCACAGCATACCATCTTCCCGCAGATAGGTGCCGAATTCCGGTTTGGTTCTGCGGGAAAACGTAGTCAGCGTGCCGCGAACCATTGATGCCAGATGCATAGTGGGTTCGTTGTCCAGATTCAGAATGGTTCTGGAGAATGCATCCTGATGTGCAATCAGATTGGTTTTGGCATAGATATATTCTTCCATCGTGCCGTGTACGTCCAGATGATTCGGAGCAATATTGGTAATGACTGCAACGTCCGGCGACTGCCGCATGGACAGCAGCTGGAAGCTGGAAAGTTCTACGACAGCCACATCATCTTCGCGGATTTCTTCAATAATCGGCAGCAGAGCACGACCAATATTGCCGCCCTTGTGTACACGAAAGCCAGCACGGGACAGAAACTCTGAGATCAGTGTGGTGGTTGTAGTCTTACCGTCTGAACCGGTCACGGCATAGATCTTGCACGGACAGAGAGAGAAGAATACTTCCATTTCGGAGGTGATAACAACGCCCTTTTTGCGTGCTTCCTGCAATTTTTCGTTGTGATAGTACATGCCTGGTGAACGGAAAACTACATCATAATCAGTCAGGGAATCCAGATAGCTGTCCCCCAGACAGAATTTGACTCCGAGAGATTCAAATTCTGTGTAGACTTTTCCCAACTGTTCCGGATTCTTGCGGTCCAGCAGAGTAACATCAATGCCCTTTTTGCGGAACAGGCGGATAATATCTCCATTTGTAACACCGGTTCCGATAAATGCCACGCGGCTGTTCTGCATGGTTTCAAAAAAACGTGCAACGTTATGCATAATTGCTTTCCTCCTAGCTTGTGACAGAACAGCAGGCACGATCAAATGGATACGTGCCTGCTGCAAATCATTCTTTTGAACAATAAAAATGACTTATTCGTTCAGAAAATCATTCATGGTGATTTCTACGCGGGGATTGCCGTCAGAATCGTCGTCAATCATTTTTACCTTTTCCATAACAATGTCCTGATTCGGTGAGGACTGTGCACCATCTGAACCCAGAGAACGCTCTACCTTCAGGAAAGAATCTACTACGTCCATACCTTCGGTAACTTTTCCGAATGCAGCATATTGTCCGTCCAGAAATGTGTCATCATCAGAATAGCAGATGAAGAATTGGCTGGAAGCACTGTCCGGATCGTTGGATCTTGCCATGGAAACTACACCACGGGTATGAGAAAGATTGTTTTCTACGCCGTTTTGAGAGAATTCGCCCTTGATCGTTTCAGAGCTGCCGCCGGTACCGTCACCGCTCGGATCGCCGCCCTGTGCCATAAAACCATCTACTACACGGTGGAATTTCAGACCGTCATAAAAGCCGTCCTTGACCAGCTTTTCAAAGTTTTCACAAGTGATCGGTGCTTCGTCCGGATACAGTGTGATGACAAAAGAACTGCCGTCTGCTGTAGAAGAATCCGACTTGGACGAACCGCAGGCTCCGAGGGCTCCCATCATCATAACAGCACTGATGCCCAGTGCCAGAAATTTTAAACTACGTTTTTTCATATTGCATTGCCTTTCTGTGAGAACTCGGCAATTTGCCGATTCTGCTGATTTTTTCGGCATCCCCTTTTCGGAGTGCCAGCAGAGTTTGCCTTGTATCTTTCAGAGCGAACTGGAAGGTAAAATAAACTCCTACGGATAAATGATATTATAGCATGTTTTCTTTGGAATTGCAAGACTTTTTTGTTGTGGAAACACTGCATAAAGCTTGTGCGTAAGATGTGTAGTCAGATTTTTCAGCGGATTGTACAGAAATTCCGCAGGCAGACTGCATGTCTGGCAAGGGATTTCTGGGCAATATGACGGAAAATCCGCAAGCAGATTGCATGCAAAGCCGTCAGGCGGGCTTTATGCAGTGCTTCCTTATGATAACGTCTTTGCAATGACATCTAAAATTGCGTGTCCCACAGCTTCCTTGGATTGCAGCGGCAATTCTTGTTCTTTTTGAGCCTGTATCAGTGTTACTACGTTGGTATCGGTGCCAAAGCCGGCACCAGCAACTTTTAGATTGTTGGCACAGATCATATCCAAGTGTTTTCGCTTCAGTTTGGCTCTGGAATTTTCCAGCATGTGCTGGGTTTCCATAGAGAAGCCGCAGAGAAACTGCCCTGCTGGCTTATGTTCGCCCAGATATGCCAGAATGTCCTTGGTACGGGAAAGCGGTAAGACTGCATCTCCTGCCTGTTTTTTCTGTTTTTCCGCAGAAACTGTTGCCGGACGGTAGTCTGCCACAGCAGCCGCCATAATAATGGCATTCTGTTCCGCAGCCCGTTTGGTCACTTCCTGATACATTTCCTCTGCAGAGGTCACAGCAACAGTTTGTACAAAAGGCGGCGGTGTGATTGCCGTAGGACCAGTTACCAGTGTCACATCTGCTCCGCGGAGCATGGCACATCGTGCCAGTGCATATCCCATTTTACCGGTGGAATGGTTTGTCAGGTAACGCACCGGATCTACAGCTTCTTGTGTTGGCCCCGCAGTGACCAGTATCTTTTTGCCCTGCAAGTCTTTTTTGCAGGCGATTTCCCGCAGAATCCAATCTAGAAGCATTTCCGGTTCCGGCATTTTTCCCGATCCCACGTCATGGCACGCCAGCATTCCCACAGCCGGTGCAATGATTTTGTAACCGAATCGTTCCAGTTTTTGCAGGTTGTCCTGCACAATGGGATTCTCGTACATGTGAGTATTCATGGCAGGCGAAATCAACACCGGTGCGGTGCTTGCCATAACAGTTGTGGTCAACATGTCATCAGCGATTCCGTTGGCGATTTTTCCGATCACGTTGGCGGAAGCCGGTGCAATCAGCATGACATCTGCTTTTTTTGCCAAACTGACATGTGCCACATCAAACTGAAAGTTTCGGTCAAAGGTATCGATCAGACATTTGTTTCCGGTCAGTGTTTCAAAAGTGATCGGCGTAATAAAATTTGTTGCGTTCTGTGTCATCAGCACATGCACATCAGCATGCAGCTTTACCAGTTTGCTGGCAAGAGAAGCGATCTTATAAGCCGCAATGCTTCCGGTTACGCCGAGAACGACTGTTTTTCCCTGCAGCATGTTCTCACCGCCTTATGCCAGTTCGCCGTGTTTTTCATAGTGGGAGATTTTTGCCACGGCGTTGTGCTCGTCCACCAGAACAACTTTCGGCTGCATGGTTTTGGCTTCTTCCGGTGTTACCTGAGCATAGGACATCAAAATCACCTTATCGCCGGTCTGTGCCTGCCGTGCAGCAGCACCGTTCAGGCAGATCACACCGCTGCCACGTTCACCGGCAATGGTATATGTCAAAAAGCGGTTGCCATTTGCGATGTTGACCACCTGTACCGCTTCATATTCCAGAATGCCGGCAGCGTCCAGCAAATCTGCATCCACAGTGATGCTGCCCACATAATTCAGTTCTGCCTGTGTTACAGTAGCACGGTGAATCTTGCCTTTCAGCATGGTGATATTCATTCAGCGGTACCTCCTGCCTGCATCATGAAGTTGTCGATCAGACGTGTCTTTCCGATATAAACCGCAATTGCTGCCAGAAACGGTCTGTCCAGCTTCTGAATCTGCTGCATAGTCATCAGGTCAACAACTTTTACATAATCGATTTTTGCCAGCGGCTCGGCTTCGATGATCTTGGTCATTGCCTGTACCAGCTTTGCTGCATCAGTTTCTCCGGCTTCTGCCAGCTGCTTTCCGGCAAAAATGCTCTTGCTTAACACCAGTGCGGCTTTGCGTTCCGCAGGACTAAGGTAAGTGTTTCTGGAACTCTTTGCCAGGCCATCACTTTCCCGCACAATAGGGCAGCCGACGATTTCTACGTTCATATTCAAATCCAGCACCATACGGCGGATAACCGCCAGCTGCTGGGCATCTTTTTCGCCGAAATAGGCTTTGTCCGGCTGGACGATATGCAGCAGCTTGGACACAACGGTGCAGACACCGCGGAAGTGTACCGGACGGCTCAAGCCACAGAGCTCTTTGGTGAGAACGTCCATATCCACAAAGCTGCAAAAGCCCTTGGGATACATTTCTTCCGGTGTAGGGTGGAAGATCAGTGCGGCACCAGTACTCTCGCAGAGTGCAGCATCGTGTTCCAGATCCCGCGGATAGCTTTCCAGATCTTCGTTGGGTCCGAACTGGGTCGGATTGACAAAGACGCTGACCACAACACGGTCGTTCTGTGCACAGGCTTTCGCAATCAGGCTCTGATGCCCTTCGTGCAGGTAACCCATGGTAGGAACCAATCCGACGGTCAGTCCCTCTTTTCGCCAAGCCTTGACTTGTTCCCGTACTTCTGCAACTGTTTCTACGATTTTCATGCTTGTGCCTCCTGTTCCAGCTGTGCCATTACTTCGTCAGAAATGGCAAACGAATGTTCTTCTGTGGGAAAATTCCCCTCTTGTATTTCACTGCGGTACGACGCGAATGCTTCCTGCATCACTTTTCCGACTTCGGCAAATTTCCGGACAAACTTCGGACGGTAGTCCGAGAACATGCCCAGCATGTCCTGATATACCAGTACCTGTCCGTCGCAGCCTGCTCCGGCACCAATGCCAATTGTGGGAATATGCAGTGTCTTGGTGACCAATGCAGCCAGCTTTGCCGGCACACACTCCATGACTAATGCAAAGGCTCCGGCTTCCTCTACCGCTTTGGCATCTTCCAGCAGCTGCCTTGCTGCATCAGCAGTTTTGCCCTGTACTTTGAATCCGCCCAGCGTGTTGACAGACTGTGGCGTCATGCCCAGATGTGCTACTACCGGAATGGAAGCATTGACAATGGCACGAATCTGTTCACATACCAGCTTGCCGCCCTCCAGCTTCACAGCACCGGCTCTGCCCTCTTTCATCAGCCTGCCGGCGTTGACAACTGCATCATAAACAGAGGTCTGATAGGACAAAAACGGCATGTCTGCTACAACCATAGCATTCTGTACACCTCTGGAAACCGCAGCGGTATGGTGGATCATGTCTTCCATAGTCACAGAAATGGTGTCGGAATAGCCGAGGATTACATTCCCCAGCGAGTCGCCGACTAACAGCATATCCATGCCGGCTTCGTCCATCAGCTTCGCGGTGGTGTAGTCATAACAGGTGAGCATCGCAATTTTTTCTCCCCGTTCTTTCATCGACTGAAGCGTCTGTACCGTTTGTTTCATAAATCAATTCCTCCAAACAGAGAATAGTACAATTTCCCATGGGGAATACTGTCCAGTATCTATCATAGCAGAAAGATGTGGAAATGTCAAGGCGGAAAGAACGATTTTCCGACTCTGGATTCCTGAAAAAGTGACAGCTTTTCTGGTGAAAATCCTACTCATTTTTGAGAAATATGCTGAAAATTCGCAAAGCATTGACAACGCAATTTTGTTCTCGTATAATAGTAGTTAGAAACATTTACATGCAACATGGACAGCGAAAGGATACACTCATGCATCACATGCAAAAAATATGGATTGGGACAGGAACTGTTGCCGCGGCGATTTTGGGGTTGTCGCTTTTGACAACTCCTGCGTATGCAGATGAAACAATAGAAACGATCCCGCCGGTTGCCACCGCAACAACACAGTCGGAGCAGTCGACTACAGGCTGGGTACATCAGGCGGACGGTTCTATCATTTACTATGATACCGATGGCAATAAGCTGACTGGCACACAGGAAATTGACGGCAAATATTACGTGTTTTCGGAAAGTGGTGTACTGCTTACCGGCTGGCAGACTGTCAATGGGAATCGGTACTACTATGACAAAGAAACTGGGGAATCACAGTTCGGCTGGTTGGACTGGAACGGCAGCCGGTATTACATTCAGGAAGACACTGGTAAACAAACCGGTTGGCTGGTTTTGGAGAATAACAACATTTCCCGCCGGTATTTCTTCAATGCAGACGGTGTTTTGCAGACCGGTTTCTTTCGTGCGGAAGAAGGCAGCCCGATCTACTACGCCGAAGCAGATGGTGCAGTGCTGAAAGGCGGGATCCATGAGATCGACGGTGCTCCCTACTGGTTCTATGAGGACGGTGCACTGCACACTGGCTGGCAGACAGTTGACGGTAAGCGGTATTTTTACGATCCGGAAACCGGCGTGATCACGTTCGGCTGGATCAACTGGAACAACCGGAATTATTATATTTCTGAAGAAAAGGGAAAATATACTGGTTTGGAGCAGGTAGACGGAGAATATTATCCGTTCTCGGAAGAAAACGGTGCTATTCAAGAGGGCATGCAGAAGATGCCGGATGGCACGACTCGCTATTATTACAATAACGGTGCATTCCACAGAGGCTGGTTCTATCAGAACAACCAGACATATTATTTTGACGAAAAAAATGGTTCTATGGTCACTGGTTGGCAAAGCATTAGTGGTGCCACCTATTATTTTCAGGAAGACGGTGCTGCAAAGACTGGCTGGCTGAAAGAAAATGGCAAGCTGTACTATTTCGGAGCAGATGCCCAGCTTTGCACTGGCTGGCAGACAATTGACGGCAAACGATATTGTTTCCGGACAGACGGTTCTGCGGTCATCGGCTGGCAAAAAGCTGCTAATGGTTTCAGCTATTATTTTCAGACAGACGGTTCCATGGCAATCGGCTGGCTGGACATTGACAAGAACAGATATTATTTTCAGAAAGATGGCATTCCGGCTCATGGTGTCACGGTAATTGACGGAAAGTCTTACCTTTTTGCAGACGATACTGGCATTCTGCAATGCAGTAAAACAGTAAATGGTATTACCACTGACGGTAATGGCGTTATCACAAAGCGGCAGTTGTCAGTAAAATATATCAGCCAGAGTGGATTTCCTACCGGCTGTGAAAGTGCCAGTGCTGTCATGCTGTTGCAAAACGCCGGCTACAACGTCAGCGTTGCCGATTTTGTGGACAAGTATCTGGATAAGGGCGGCTTTACATGGAAAAACGGTATACAGTACGGACCAGACCCCAACAGCAAGTTTGTGGGAGATCCGCGTTCTTCCAGCGGGTTTGGCTGCTATGCTCCGGTGCTTACAAAAGCCATGAACAAGATTCTTGGAAACGGCAAGACTGCAAAGAATCTGACTGGTACTGCTTTCACGTCCCTGCTGACGGATTATATTGACAATGGTATTCCAGTGGCGGTCTGGGCTTCAATTAACATGGTAAATGTGGACAACGGCAGGCAATGGGTCATCCCGGAAACGGGTCAATTGTTCACTTGGAAACGGCATGAGCATTGTCTGGTGCTGGTGGGCTATGATGCGGAATATTACTACATGAATGATCCGTACCAGAGCAAGGGACTGGTTGCCTATAAACGCAGCGTGGTGGAAGCACGATATGCACAAATGGGCTATCAGGCAGTTGTCATTCTATAATCATGAACCACAGCACATAAGGCAATACCGCACAAAGAGCGTCTGGCGACTTTGTACGCCATCTGCTTGCAAATTTCCCGTCATATTTCACAAAAATGCTCGTGAATACATCAAGTATTCACTCCGCTTTTTGTTTCATCTGACGAAAAATTTGACGACGCATCTGTCGCACAATCTTTGTGCGGTATTGCCATAAAAGGAGGTTTCTGATGAAAATTTTATTGATCCGTCATGGTGATCCGGATTATGAAAAAGATTCTTTGACGGAAAAAGGCTGGCACGAAGCAGAACTGCTGGCACAGCGTATGGCAGAACTGGAAATTCAATCGTTTTATGTTTCTCCGTTGGGGCGTGCCAAAGACACGGCTTCCTGCACGCTGAAAAAAATGGGACGGGAAGCAGAAGAATTGGCGTGGCTGCGGGAATTCCATGCACCGATTCCGGATTTCCACACGGGAGAACCTCGTATTCCGTGGGATCAGCTTCCTGCTGACTGGACCGCAGAACCGAAATATTATGACAATATCCGCTGGGCAGAAACTTTGCCGATGCTGGAAGGACATGTGATCGATGAGGCGAATCGTGTCTGGAATGGGCTGGACGAAGTACTGGCAAAGCACGGATATGTTCGGAACGGCAATTATTATGCTGCTGTATCTCCCAATGAGGATACATTGGCGTTTTTCTGCCACTTCGGCGTTACATGCGTCATGTTAAGTCATCTGCTGGGGATTTCCCCTATGATCTTGTGGCATGGTTTCTGTGCGGCTCCAACTTCTGTCACTTCTCTGATTACTGAGGAACGGCGAGAGGGTGTGGCACTGTTTCGCATGAATGCTTTCGGTGATACGGCTCACCTGTTTGCCAATCATGAGGAGCCGGCATTTGCGGCAAGATTCTGTGAAACCTTTGCCAATCAGGAACAGCGGCACGACTAAGGAAACACTGCAAGCAGATTTCGTGCAAAGCCGTCAGGCGGGCTTTATGCAGTGTTTCCCTAAGACTGCCTTGTACAACGTATATCACATAGAGTAATTTACAGCTGTTATTGTCTGTCCTTTCAGGCGGCAACAGCTGTTTTTTTACGCAATTTCCGGTAAATACAGACTTTTTTCAAAAACCTCTTGACAAATCTACAGATATAGTGTACTATATAGCTAGTGAACTAGTCACCCAGTCAATTGGAAAGGAGCATGCAAATGAACTTTCAGGCAAACTACCCCATTTATCTGCAAATCGCTGAAGACATCAAGCGTCGCATTGTCATCGGCGAATTAAAGGCAGGCGATAAACTGCCGTCCAATGCAGAACTTGCTCTTGCCTACCAAGTAAACCCCAATACGGTACAGCGAATCTATCGCCAGCTGGAGGCAGAGGGCATCTCCTATACCAAACGCGGCATCGGCACGTTCCTCATGGAAAATCCGGAAATGCCGGAGCAGCTGCGGCAGGAGATCGGCGAGAAACTAAGTGCACAATTTCTCGCCCAGATGGCAACTTATCATTTTTCCAAAGAAGAAATCATACACTTGCTGGAAGCACAGGCACAGCAACAGGAGAAAGAAGGCACATCATGCTGAAATTTGAACATGTTACAAAAGTTTACGGCGGGAAAAAGGCTCTCAACGATCTGAGCATCTCTTTCCAGTCCGGTCATGTCTATGCACTGGTCGGCCCCAACGGCAGCGGAAAAAGCACAATGATGAAAGCTGCTGCCGGTCTGGTAAAGGCGAACACCGGCAGCGTTACCTATCAGGATATGCCGATTGGTGTGGAATCCAAAAAGCATATTTCTTACATGAGCACGGAGCCGCCTGCTCACACATGATATATATGATAAGCCCGTTCATAGCATGTCTTTGAGCAGGCTTTTGTGCTGTATGTTCAACTTGCACAAGTTCTCTATGCTTGCTTTGTACATGTATACAAATGTGCACTGATTCAGATCTTTTTTTATCAAAACATATTGACAAATGCTCCTAAATGGTGTATAATTTAATCATGGAAAGCACGAAGGGTGCAATCAAGAAAACAAAAAATCGGAGGAAAATAAAATGAAAAAGTATGATCTGGCAAGCATTATGAAGAGAGCATGGGAAATCGTTAATACTATGGTAGGCGACACCGTTGCAAAGCTGTCATACGCACTGAAGCAGGCATGGGCAGAAGCTAAGGCACCGGCTGACGAGATCGTGAACGGCTGGAACATCACCAAGCTGGAAGAAGCAGGTGCAAACCGCTGGACTAAGTACGGCAAAGATCGCATGTATCTTAGTGAAACTGGTGATGCTCTCATGAATCTTGAACTGGATTTTTACAAGAGTGGCAATGTTTGCGGTGCATGGCTGAACAACGAAAAGATCAGCAACCGCGAAAGTTTCCGTGTAAGAGAAGCTTACTCCAGAGCCTACATCGACCTTGCAAGCGGCAAAGTGTATGAGTGCGTAGGCAGATATGCAGACGATTTCATGGACAAGCTGAACGCTACTTTTCACGCTTAATCTTGACAAGTGCTCCGATTAGGTGTATACTAAGCACATACCAAAAGAAGCAGAAAGGAAAATTTGAACATGATCGATTTTAACACATTTTGCACACTCTACGAGGACGCGAAAGCATGCGATTCAGAAGTAAAGTATGTCATGGAAAGGGGGTGGCAGGAGTGGATGAGTGAGATCGCGGACACCGACAAGATCGCCGATGTGCTACGGAGCATTTACGTCATGGCAAACGACGGATTTTCTGCCGTTGTAAAGCAGTATAAGAACATGCGGCAGATGTGCCGATTACTCGGTATCCCTTACTCAACGGCTCAGAAGTGGAGCCTCGGGAAGCAGAAGCCGGCATCATATCTCTTGATGCTCATGGTGTACGCTACTGTAAACTATGACAAAATGCACAAATCAGAATAATTCGCTTTGTGCAAGTATACAAATGTACTCTGATTCAGAATTTTTTATCAAAACCTATTTACAAACGCTCCGGAATGGTGTATAATATATACAGAGGTTAGGGAAAAGCCAGAAACCCAAAAATAAAAACATGGAGGAATTTATTATGAGAAATTTTGTTGTAGAGTTCAAAAGTGGAGAATCCAGAGTTAAGCCGTTGCAGGATTGCACGTATATGCTCGCAAGCTGTGATGTGGACGGAGAGCCGGTGGAGCTGTACAGTGAGATCGTAGTTAAGGATTGGTGTGATGAACACGGCATCGACTTCGAGGACGAAGACTTTGATCCGGAAGAAATTGACGATGATATTTATCCGGTTCTGCGGGGAGAGATCGTTGAACAGGCTGCAAAGTACGGTATCACCGAAGACGAACTGAAATTCTGGTGGGATTGATTCACATAAGCTAAATCAAAAAAACAAAAACGGCACCGTGGGGAAGCCCCTGCGGTGCCGTTTGTTTTCGTTTTACTTTGCTTTACTTTACTTTACTTCTTTGAAGTTGTCCACGCTCACGTATCCAGTGACGTACTTCCCCGCTGGTGTCTTACCGCAGTACTCTTTACGTGTCGTCACGCGATACCGCCCAAGCTTGCACTGCTTGCCGTCGTAGATGTAGTACACACCAGCCGGCATAGTAGCGGCGGGGGTGGTCGCCGTGTCGTTGGCAAAAAGCTGTGTCCTTGTCTTGTACAGCCGTACCGCCTGCCCTTTCTTCCAGTCGTATCGCAGCGAGGGCTTGCTTGCGGCGGAGTTCGATTCGGTACCGCTGCCGCCCATTTTGGCGGCGACATCTGACAAAAATTTTTTCCAGTGCTGCTCGTCTGCAGTGTCAGAGCCGCCCTTGCTTGACGGTACAAACCACTTCGGGCAGACCTTTCCTGTCACGTCATAGTGCCGGATAACCCCGCCATTTTGCGGGTGCAGCCCGTACTTTTTGCAAAGCCATGCTGTCAGCTCCACAAGGCTTTTGTACGTTCTGTCAGAAAATTTTCCCGTCCAGTCAGGGTGACAGGTTTCGATGCTGACGGTGTAGGAGTTCGCACGGTTCGTGCACCAGCTGACCTCGTCATCTGGGATACAGCAGATAATCTCACCTTGCAACCCTATGATATAGTTGCTGCTGACCTCTCTGCCGGTCGTCTGAAAATAATTTCGGTTGTTGATAGCAGATGTGCCCGCGTTGCCTACCCAGTGAACAGCGATAGCGGTCGTCTTTTTACGCTTGGTATATGGGCGATTGTGTGTAAGTAGTTTTTGCAAAATGTTCATGGCTCAGCCCTCCACTTCCGGCAGTCCTGCTATAGATGTCAGCAAAGACAAGATACCGGCTACCAGAGCAGTGCTGCCTACCACTGCCCAGTTGATGTCTTGCATGGTCGCAGCTACTCCGATAGTAGCAACTGCCGTCTGTGCCATAGTCTTAACGGCTCTGATTCCTGCGGCTTTTGCCCACTTCTTCCAGTCACGATTTTTCATGCTTGTGTACCTCACTTTCAAGTTCTTGGATTTTACACTCTGCAACCGTCATTCGATCGATCAAGTTGTTGTGCTTGTCTACACGACGCGAGAGCGTGTCTACATCGCTTCTGAGTGCGTCCAGCTTTACCTGTAAAATAGCAGTCGCCTTATTCTGCATCAGTGCAGAGCCGCCAACAGCACCAAGTGCAGCGATTCCAGCGGTTATGATCTCTGTCCAGTCCATTTGTTTCACTTCCTTTTTTAGTCCACAAAAAATCCTCGTGTTTTTTTCTTATCCGAGCAAGTATGTTAAATCGATGCGGTATGTAGTGCTTTTTACAAACGTACTTCCAGAATCAGAACCAAAAGATATAACACCGGATGTGTCTGCCTTGATCATGTACTGCTTCCCGTTAGGTGTGATTCCGCACGCCTGTACTACAGTTGCCGGACGATACCCAGCAGGAAGAGTACACACCGTCGAAGAGCCATATGTGCTTTTAAAAGTCACCTCACCACGCACTTCTACAAGCTGCCCGTATTTCCGGCACTTCACTGTAGAAGTCACAGTAAAGGTCGTGTCTCTGGTGGTGGCTACCCAACCGGAGTCGGTGAGGGTTTTGGCGGCGGCTACGGTGCTGCTCTCGTTTGCTCTATTATGCTGAGTGAATTCAACTGTTCCTGATGGCAGAGAAGATGCATGAGTATTTGTAAAGGTTATATCTATGCCGGTTGGTGGCTGGCAATCCATGATTTCGATTCCGTCGTATTTTTCTGCCTTGGATATATATAGCGTCCATGTGGCAGTGTCAGACTTAGATAAGTATGCTCTTTCTGCCTCATTGACATCAAAATCCATGCGAGCAAAATCCAATTCTGGATCATTTGTACGAGCATTTTTAAATCTGAAAGTCAAATCCACTATCGCACGCCCACGATTTCTGTATCTTATAAAACCTGGAAGGTTGCAATATGTTGCTTTTACTGTAAGTGTAGCAACTGCTACATACCCAGTACTCCCGTTTGTACCAGTTGCTTGATGGACAAGTGATCTTGATCTTGGTATAGTAATATCTTTTGTCCCGTCAAATGCAATCGTGTTGATTTTTCGTGCGGTTGACAGTTTAGCGGCAGCGACAGCCGTTCCGTCTTTCGGAAGATACTTCGACAAATCCATGCCGTCCAGTTTTTTCTTATCCGCCGCAGTCATTAGACCGTGCGTAGACTGTGTGGCATCGCTGTAGGTCGTATTGTTATCTGCACCCCATACAGCCGTACCGTCTGCCGACCACCGCAAAATCTGTCCGCTGCTGCCGCCAGAGGGGATATGCTTGTTGCCAGAAGTTGCGGGGTGTACGTATTTGTTTGCCCCAGAAGCAATGCCGGCAAGTTTCGTCTTTTCGTCAGCGGTATAGCTGGCAGTCGTTTTGTCCAGCACAGACTGGTTCTCATGTATGTGTGTCTGTCCGTATACTGTCAGCCACGCTGTTTCATCGATCTTGTCCAAGGTGCTTTTGTTGCTGTGAACGTGTGCCTTGTTCACAGTGCCCTTGAAATCGGAATAGTCCTGCATTGTTAGCTTATCCAGCACAGCTTTGTTGATGTGCTCATGTGTTTGTCCATACACTGTCAGCCATGAAACATCATCAATTTTATCCAGCGTTTTCTTGTTATCGTGGGTGTGTGCTTTGTTCTTGGCACTGTTAATTGCGTTCCATTCTGTCTGCGTGATCTGGTCAAGCACTGCCTTGTTGTCATGGGTGTGACTTGATACTGTCAGGCGACCGGTCTTGGTGTCAAGGCTTACCGACGTTCCACCGTCCCCGTCTATCAAAAAAGCACTCTGCTTTGCCGTGGCAGCGTATCTAGCAGAGCCCGTTGCGATTGTGGAGAATGCATTCTGGTTGACTTCCGCACCAGCAGCGATACCGTCCAGTTTTTTCTTATCCGCCGCAGTCATCAGACCGTGTGTAGACTGTGTAGCATCGCTGTAGGTCGTATTGTTATCTGCACCCCATACAGCCGTACCGTCTGCCGACCACCTCAAAATCTGACCTGACGATCCTCCAGATGGTATGTGTTTGTTTCCGGATGTTGTCGGGTGCACGTAGTTGTTGGCATTGTCGGATATGCCATCCAATTTTTTCTTATCTGACGCGGACATAAGTCCATAATCAGCATTTTCATTCTCGCCTATTATTGGCACTCCTATAGGATGAGCGGTTTGATTTACTACAATAGTAGCAATAATCATGCCTTCACTGTGTCCATATTCTTCATCAACATCAACATTATATATAGGTATACTGCCAGGAATCCCAAGATCAACAATATCATCTTTTGTCACTTTCTCAGCATCTGACACATGCCCAAGCCCGTCATTTGCAAACTTGTAAAATCCTTTCGTGTGGGCGGTGTGGGTTGGGTGTGTGTAGTTCTCCAGCCCTGCCAGCTTGTCCCGCTCTGCCGTGGTGTACGGCTGCTCTGTCTTGTCCAGTATACTTTTGTTGCTGTGTGTATGTGCTGACTTCTGCAAGGCGGCGATTTGCGTGTTCTGCGTGTTGTTCACAGACACAGCACCGTCTGCGGTTCCTTGTGCCTTGTCTGCCGCCGATTTGACAGCCGCGTCCTTTGCATCTATCTCCGCTTTGGTGTACGTGTTTGCTTCCACGCTGCCGGTGTTAGACTTGCTTTTCCGGTACAGATAGCGGCTGTAGTCTGACATTTTTTTGGCACCATTCCGCGATGTGCTCACAGACAGCGTTCTGGTATCCTCACCAGCACAAGAAATCTGCTGCCCGCCTCGGAACGTCCACGTCACATCTGTCACATAAGAGTGATACACATATGATGTGATTGGGTCGATGATTTTCACACGGTCGCCGGCTCTGAAGTAGTACGGCACGTGTACTGTACACCTAAACGGATTGATTTGCGGCACGTTGTCTATATATGCCACTTTTCCCTGTGCTACCCACATATATCGAAGCATATTTTCTGTGCGTTTACACACCATACTTTCCGGTGTTTCGTCCTCGACAGACTGCCAAAAAGGGTTGTTGTTGACGACTATAGACAGCGGTGCTGCGTTGTCAGGTAAGTCACCCACTACCCTCCACGCGGACCATATGCCGCTGTCGTGGTTTACACGCCAGCTTGACGTGCTTACATGAAACGGAGCTTTTTGGTAAGTGCCACGCTCAATATTTGATGCATCGATTGTTATCGGGCAAGTCCGGCTTCCCATGTATGCGAAATGTAGATACCCGTTTTCGTCCGGCATGATGATTGCACCAAGATACTCCGCCAAGTAGTTTGCAAAGTCCTTGACGGATTCCGTGCAGCAGTCGTTTGGTACTTTTACAGATAGAGTATAGTTTCCGGATTCTGGCACTGCTTCTTCGTTTTTCGCAGCGTTCCAGTGCGGCACGTTGTAAGCGTTGCAGATCATGTTGAAAATCACGCTCGGAACTCTTTTTTTTCCAAGTTGCATTGCAAGCCAGTTCTGAGCGGATGTCGTCGTGTCGTTAGAGTAGCACGCTTCATCAAGAAGATACACGTTATCAGACAAGCTAAGCGTGTACACGCCATAGCTACGCTCTGTCGATGTGACGTTGTACACACCGACTTGCTTTTTCGATGCATCTCCATACCAGACGTACAGCTTGACTTTTGCTCCAAAAAGCTTTTTATATGACAGTGCACTTGGAGCGTGAAAAGCCACCGATGCGGTGCCAGTGTTGCAGCTTCCCGCAGGGATACCGCCGCCGCTGGAGCAGGATTGTGATGTGGTCAAGCTGCCACGTATGATCTGCGATTCGTCGATTGCATACGTGCTGCCGTCTTTTGTAATGACATCAAGTGCTGCATGTTCTTCGATCACCATTTACGCTTTCCTCCCGTGTAGTCGCAGTTCAAAAGGTGTCCCATAGTCTGCATTTTGGCCTGCCGCCGTGTTCCCTGACAGCCGTATCATGCACTCAAAGTCGCCAAAAGGCAGCTCGATCAAACCGGTGGCACTGGAATCGATTTCGCTTACCAGTGGAAACGGCTTGACTTCGTTCCACACGGTATCTCCGGTTTTTCGAACCACGAACAGTCGCGTTGTCAAAGTCGCCGGCGAAGCGTATTCGCCAACCAAAAACGCATTGCCGCCGCAGATCAAATGATTAAATTCAAGCACTTTGTCGTACTCGTATACGCCACCGCCAAGATACCGGCAGTCTTCCAGCTTTACCATGTGATCTGTGTCTTTTGTCCTGTCCGCGACGTTGCCAAAGTACACACCAGCAACGCCGTCACAAGTCAGGTGAAATGCCGGTATCGCACAGTGGCTGTCTTTGATGATTACAGGAAGGCTTAGGGTGGCGATGTCCGCAATGCTTTTGGGAGATACTACAGTCACCGTTGGCGTTCCGTCCACATAGCAGTGCATACCGTATAAAGAGTTTCCGGCTATGCCGCTGACTGTCACACCACCAAGCAAAATTTCTCCGCTTTTCATCGCGTCCACCACACGCCGTATATCGCTACATGTGCCCTCGAACTGCAGAGTAGCTTTTTCTTCGAGTTTACCGCGTGAGTATGTCGCATAGGACCCGTCCTCGCACTGCTCCCTCTCAACGTCTGGTGTGCACTCTGATGCAACATCGCCGATTTGATATACAGTCGCCCGCAGCCTCAGACGGACATAATGATCGTCATAGAAAAAATCACACGCCTGCATATGCTTCTCTCCCCCCTCGCTAAAATTCCATTCCGCCGCTGATCGCATTTGCACGGTCCTTTGCACTCAACACGATTGTGTCCAGCACATGCGTGTTTGGTGCCATGTAGATCGGGAACACCCAATCCCCGCCGGCTTGTGCTTGCTGCGTTCCATGCGTCTGTGTCTGCTCTGCCGCACGCGGCTGCTGCACCGGATAAACGATTTCGTTGTATGGACTGACAGGCAGCTGTGATGCGTTGATGACATCTTGTGCCATTTGCTCTGCTGTAACAGAAGTTTCTCCAGAGCCGTCACGGATACCTTCCGCAAATCCTTCGGAATAGTATCCGCCAAGTTTTTTTGCGACTTTAGACGGTGATGCAATGCCGAGTTCTTTTCGAGTAGACGTTTCCGATGCATTTGCCAACGCCTTTGCCGCTTCTTCTGCCGCAAGTGTGTTCCCTGGGTTGTTGATACCAGCAGCAAGCCCCGCGGCGTAGTTGTACCCGTTGTCCATACCCCACTGATACAGTTCGGCAGCTTGTTCGGACAGCATTCTTGAGACGTTTCCGAGAGCGTCTGTGATCTGATACGAGTTGTCCGTTACACCGGCAGAAAAAGAGCTCGTATAATTCGCTGCACCCTCATATCCAGCACTCGAAGCGTTGGCTTTAAAGTCGTTAAACTCTTGGTTTGTGATTACATACGTTTGGTATGCGGCATCAACCATTGACTGCGTGATTCCCGCAACGCCGTCGTCATACTTGCTTTTCAAGTCTTCCCAGTACTGGTGAGCATCGTCCATTTGCTTTTGCAGTGATTCTCGCGTACCGGTTTCTGCTGTCTGCAAGTTGTTAAGCAGCCTTGCATTGCACTCTGCGATTGCGTCCGCGTCACCAGATGCAAGTGCTTCTTGCATATCTTCATAGTTTTTGATTTCCGATTGGTAGTCTATAACGCTGTCCAGGTTGTCTTTGACATCTTTTTTTGCGTCATCAAGCAGTCTTGATGTTTCATCAATTGATTTTCCAATTTTCTGGAAGACTTTGGTGCTGTTGTTGGCGATGTCGGATTGTGTCACACCGAGCATCTCACCATATGAGGACACAAAGCGGTCTACTGCTGCATAGTAAGCGTCCGTACCGCCGCCGTAATTGTTCAAATTTTGGAAGGCACTTTGTGCAGCTTGCATTTTTGTAAGCCGCCGCTCTAAGCTTTTTTGATTGTCCAGATTAGCTGCGTATTCAGATCCTGCTGCAGAGAGCTGCTGCTGTGCGTCTATGTAGCTTTCTTCATTGGCAGAAAGCAGAGCGTTGGCTTTTTTGGTCGCCATGACTTCTTCGATTTTGGATTTCAAATTGTCATACTCTTGTATCTGCCCGTCTACGATGTCGATTTCCACACCAAGTGCTTCTGACAGTTCGCCAGTGATTACTTTTGCCCGATTTTCGTAGCCTTCTTTGATTTTGCCGTTTTTGTCAACGATGTTTTCCAGAGCATCAGACAGATTTTGATAGTATGTGTATTCTCTGTCAACATTATCAGTTGCACTATTTCGTCTGTCTTCCCACTCTGCCCTGATTTGATTTTGCTCTTCTGTTTTTTGGTTCAGTTTATCCTGCTTGTCGATCAGATGTTGCGTGTAGCTGTCTAAGTCCACAGCGTAGTCATTTGCGTACTTGATGTCCCTATATGTGGCATAAGCAATGCCAGCAACCGCAGCGGTTACACCAGTAACCGCCATACCCATAGGTCCCAGCACGCTGGGTATCAGCTTTACAACGCTGCTGACGCCATTTATAGTTTTGATTGCAGTTGTTCCGAAGTCCGTCACTTTTTTGACTGCAAACGCCGTGGCTATAGCTTTTCCGATAGGCACGATGTCGTCAACCAGGTCGTCCATGTTTTTGGAAACCCACTCGATGCCCTCTTTTACTTTCGGCATCAGCTTCTGTGCAAAAGGCTGCAGTACTTCGGTTTCTGCCTGCCGTTTCAAGGCTGTCAGCTGCGACATGACATCATCGTACTTGACATCGTTCAGCTGCCCGATTGCGTCTGTGGTTTTGCTGATCTCCGTCTGAGTGTTCAGCAAGCTGTATACCGCTTCTTCACCCAAGTCCTCCCACATGGTACCGAAAAGGTCAACGCCGATTTGGTTCCGCGTGACATCATCTTCGACGTTCTGCAGCTGCCCTAGCAGTTCGCTCGTGGCTTCTCTTGCCGATTCACCACCAGCAGCAAATTTTGCTTGCATGTCCGCTATGGAATCTCCAGTGTATCCCAGCAGTTGAAAAGCTTCTTGCGTGCTTGTCGAGGTATCCTTAACACGGATACCAAACTCTTTCATTGTGTCGCCGATTTTGTCTATACTAAAAGCACCAGAAGCGGCACCGTTTTCCAGAGATCCGAAGAAATCTTCTACAGTATATCCAAGCTGGCTATAGTGGACAGAGTACTCGTTGAGAGTGTCCAGCATATCGCCGTTTTTGTCAAGCCCTTTCTGTGCCCCTTGTGCCATGAGGTTATAAGCTTCTTCGATAGATATGCCGAAATTGTCTGCCAGTGCTTTTGCGGTACGTATAGATTCGCTCACATCGTATCCGAAAGTATCGTCCAGCAGCATCGCATTTTCCGCTGCCGTCTGCAACTCATCGCCTACCAGCTTGGTCTGCTGATATGTGACTGCTACTGCATCTGCGGCATCTTCCATGCTGTCGCCAAAGTTGTCCTTGTACACGTTTTGAGAGATGTCCTGCACTTCTTTCAGAGCATCTCCTGTCAAGCCTGTCGCAGCTGCTACCTGATTGGCTGCCTGTTCCGCCTGTGTGCCAGAAGCGATCACAGCCGCACCGATTCCGCCGATTGCAGCGACAAGACCGCCGACAGACTTGATGCTGTCGCTCATAGCATCGTCAAACTTGTCGTTAAAATCGCCCATTCCGGAGATCGTGTCTGATACACTTTCGCCTACATGTGACATGCCGCTTTTGATGCTATCTGCCAAGCCAGACGTTTTCCCGTCGATGCCGTCCATCGCAGATTTCGCAGCCGTTTCAGTGTCTTTAAAAATTTTTTCCGACTTTTCGCCAGCTTCTTGCATGCTGGACTGCATTTTTCCAGACGATTTCGCAAAGCTTTTCGATATGCCGTCAGCAGCATCTCCAGCTTTTTTCTCCGCGTTTTTTGAGGACTTTTCCGTGTCCTTTTCCACATTTTTTGCCGCTTTTTCGCTGGATTTGTTGATTTGTTTCAGCCCTTTTTCAAAGCCTGATGTGTCAATTTTGGTGTCAAAGTTAACACTGCCGTCTGCCTTGCTGTTTGCCACTGTCTATCACCTCTCTATCCAAAGACCGCACCCACTTGTCCTGCATCCAGTTTTTTGTTTGTCGGTATCCACAAACTATCCTTGATTTTTCGTATCCGCTTACGCTGGTTTTTATCCTTGATTTCCGCCAGATTGATGCTGCGATACGCCACACGCTGCTTCACAGCCGATTCGTCCGGCAGTGCTTCCAGAAGCAGCCGAAACTTGTACCAGTGCAACGCATCTTTTGTCAAGTCGATTTTATAAAACCGCAGAAAATCACTGATGATGTATGCCCCGTCATATGTATATGACAACAGCTGCATGTTTGCAGATTTTCCAGTTTCACGTCCCGTGTGTGGCATATCCGCACACGATGCATACCGGAGCAGGGCTTGATACGCCTCCGTGATGTTGCACGGAGGGCGTGCCCGATACCACGCCATAGCACACAGCACGCGTTCCTCCGCTGTGTACGTTTCGTCCGCCAGCATTTCCAAAAAAGAAAGCCATTCCCGATAGTCAGTCACTACCGGATATGGCTTTCCTTGTACGCTGACAGTATCAGGTAAGCTATCATACAGTGGGTGCAGCATTTTCGTTTCCTCTGGTCTTTGGAGCGTATTTCAGCAGGATACTTGCGATTCTTCGGCTGGATTCTGCTTTTTGGTCGTGGATACACCGCAGCAAAGATGCATAGATATCGTCAAAGCATCTTTTGTTGTCCGGTACATCAGACAGCACTTTTTCAGCATTTTCTTTTCCGATCAGATCGGCGTAAAAAATTCGGAAATCGTTGCAGTACTTCCGAATTCTATCCGATTCCAGTTTTGGTGCCGCTTCCTTTTCTCGCTCCGCCGCGTTTTTTACGGCAGCGTTATACTTATCCCAAAAAGCCGCAGATTCCGCGTCTACGCCATAGCCCTTCCAGTTGATTTCGTCCATTTCTGCACCTCCACGGCGTTAAGATACTTTGATTTTGTATGTGCTTGTGTTGAACCCGTCTGTCACCGTGATCGTGATGTATTCACCAGACTTCAAGCCGTTGAACTGGTTCGTCTTGTGATTGATGGTGTTGCTTGTGACATAAGATTCACCGTTGCAAGATACCACGACAGTCAAAGAGGCGTTTTCAGCAGCCGCCTCCACGATCGCAGTTGTGGTTCCTGCCGGAATCGTGTATGACATCGTGTTTGCATTAAATGCCGGTGTCAGAGCGACTGTCCTACCACCACTTTCCACAGCCAAAGTCTTCAGCTTCGGCTTTGTTGTAGATGTGGACAGCTTCACGGTCTGCCAGTCGTCGGTGCTGGTGACAGAAACGTTTTCCCACTCACCGTTGTTTTTAAGGTTTCCGGAGTAAGTCAGGACGTTTGCATCATCGCCGCTGCCGTCCGGCACTACGCTGTAGCTTCGCATTCTGCCGGAAGCAGTGGTGCCGTCCTCGGACAGAGTTTTCATATCCACCTGGATAATGCGGCGAGTTGCCTGCTTACCCACCTTTTCCTCGTCCGTGATCGTCACAATGTCGTCCTGTACGGCATTTCCGTCGTACCGGTCAAAGCTGTAGGCAATGCTTTCCTCGTAGCCAACTGTGTCTGTTCTGCTGCTGCGTTCGTCCACATACTTTCGGCTATGCTCTGTTGCCGACTTGGACGTGCTCATGCTTGTAAAGCCTTCCATACGCACGAAAGCATACTGACCAGGGATTTCGTAAAACGCAACTTTTTCGTCACGCATTACAAGATTTCCATTCTGTAAAGTTTTACCCATTATTGTACCTCCTGTCTTGGTAGTAAGTAAGTTTCAGTTGGATTTGATACCGTGCTGTGCTGTCGCCGGCATCATATACATATCCGCTTGTGGTAATTTCCACGCGTTGTGCAGTGCGATATTTTCCCAGCTCTGGAAGCCGCCGCAATTTGTTTTGTACTGCGATCCAGTCTGAAAAGTTGTCGTAAAATGCACTGTTTGCCAGATTTTGTGCAGTGTTGGCATACTGATTTCTGCTTGCGAACACAAACAGAAACTGCCGCCGCTGCGAGCCGTCCACATATTGCGATGCAACCGGATTGCAAGGCACAGTATCTACGGTATAGCCGATAGGGTCAGCCCCCAAGTGGTCAACGCCCAAAATGGCGTTTTCTTCGACAAGCGGACAGCTTGCGATCCAGTCACGAACAGCTTCAATGATTGCCGCCATTTTCGCCTCCTAGTATCTTTGCAACGCCGTCCTGCCAGTCTTCTGCGTGGTCTGCCTTGGCACGGTCAAACCACCGTGCCCCACGCAGCCCTTTGGAACTTCCTTCGTAGTACTGCTTTTTTGCGTATGGGGTGTTCCACGTCACAGTGCCGCTGCCGATGTCACTTGACATCTTGCCGCTTCTTTCCAGTGTACCGGTGTCCAGCGGTACATACGGTGCACAAGTCCGTATCACTTCCTGATCCAGATACTTCTGTGCCTTTTCCAGTGCTTTTTCACTGCACTTTCCGGTGTGTATCACCAGCTCTCCGTGTATTGTCATACCGCCGTCACCTCGATGTGCTGCACGTCCGCAGAGCCGTACCGGTAATCCTCTACCGCCGTGATCGTCCTGCCGTTGCTTGGCGGGGTATCAGATTCACACCTGCCGCAAGCGATGATGTCATCTTTCTGCGGCAGATAGTCAGAAAGCGATGAAGCTGGGATACAGCACCAAATTTGGTCTTGCTGCTTCATGGACGTGCCTGTCTGCACCTGTGCCACTGTATCCTCCCAGTACACAGCTGGGATAAAGTGCGGCACATACGCTTCCATGCGGTTTTTGACAGTCTTTTCATAGACTGTACAGCCGACTTTATTGACAAACATTTCCACACCCCCTGTACATCAACCCTGTGCAACCTAGATAGCGGATACAGATGCTCCGCAGATAGTCTTGTAAGCCGGCAGATGTGCCATACAGCAAGCCTGAAATGGTCTGTGCAGCTGTGGTATAGCTGACGCTGTACTTGCCGATCGTTTCGGAAGCTTTTCCGGAGCCGGTTGGTGTGCTGCCGCTGTAGTCCACATAGTCTGCCAAAGCTTCGGCGATTGCACAGCAGCATTTTTGCACTTTTTCCGAAAACTCCTCCGGCACACCGCCAGAAAGGCGGTCAAACGTCACCATGTCTATGTACTCCGATGCACGCTCTGCATACATCAAAAACGTTTCTTCTTCTTTGATACGCCGCCCAAGGTAGGACTGCGTATAGTACGTGTGATCTGCATACGGCATACTCACTTCTCCTTTTTGCTCGCTGTGTCCTTTTCCGGCTCCGGTGCAGGCTTCTTTGCAGCTTTTTTAGGCTTTTCCGGAAACACCAAGCCTACTGTACGCATGCGGCTCACCTCCAGATCAGGTCTTAGATACCGATGCGTAGATGCCAAACTTCTTGTTGTCGTATACCTCTGTGATGCCATAAGCACGGTAGAAGTACAGCCACGCATCAGAGTGCTGGTTCTGCTCCGGTGTGATGACTTTGTTTACAGTGTGCTTGGTGAACTGGATCGGGGAATTTTTCTGCACGATCAAGAAGTTCAGCTTCTTGCCTGCGGTTGCTGCCTTATATCCGCCAGCACTCTCATCAGCGCCGGAAGAACCGGTCTTATCTACGCCGGAGAGCAGGTCGATTGCACTGTAAAAACGCGACTGCGGCACGCGGATTGTCTTCGCAAAGCCCGCCAGCATTGCCTTGGACTTGTAAGTGTCCAGTGCCTGGATTGCGTTGTACATAGTCGGTGTGATGTACAGCAGGCGGCTTTCCTGCGGCACTTCCGCCTCGTCCATAGCGATGTTTGCAGCGGTAATCGCAGCACAAACTGCCGCACCGTCTGCGAGGTCCTCGCTTTTGTTGGTACCAGCTGCCTTTGCATATGAAGCAAAACGCCATGCGTCCATTTCCGGCACAACCTTGGTACGGATAAACTCTGAAGCCAGCTTCCCAAAGGACAGTGCTGCGGTTTCCTCGTTGTCCATAGCGTCCACGCTGAACCGTCTGCCGCGGTCGTAGTTAAACGTCTTTTCAACCCATTCCAGATCTACGTCACCGGACACGTAGCCGTCCTTGCGGCTGTAGTCCCCAAGACCATCCATGCTCATCTTGGGAATCAGAATTGTTCGTGCGTTGCTACCCTGACGCACAGTGCTGGAATCGGATTCCAGATCTGCGGTCAGTGTAGCACTCTTGTACACTTCGTCCAGCAGTGCGATATACTTTTTAATCAGTGTGAGATTGTTTGCCATATCTTACTCCTTTCTCACTTTAAGCCCATGACACGGCGGACCATTTCGTCCGTCACGTCCTTGTTTGTGCTGCCGGTTGCTGAATCCACAAAAATCGGCGGCTTTTCATCTTCCGTTGAAAACGCGTCAGGGCAGCTTTTTTTCAGTGCCTTTACCACGTCTTCGCCACCAAGCAGCGTGTCACCGTCAAATTTCAGCTGCTTGCTTTCGATCTGACGTTTCAGATAGTCTGCATAGATCGGATTCTTGCAGCCCTGCTGTGCCACAAACTTGTCCAGTTTGGTGCTGTACTCCAGCTGCTGCATTTGATCTTGTGCAGCCTCGTACTTCTTCTGCCAGTCGGCAGCAGACTGCTTGATGCCGTCGATGTCCATATCGGCATACGACTTGATTTTGTCGTTTGCATCGTTCAGCTGCCCCGTGACAGCGTCCAGCTTCGCCTGCAAAGCGTTGTAGTCCGCTTCGCTGTAGGTTTTTGCCTGCGGCTCCTGTGTCTGCTCCTGCTGCTGTGCCGGCTCGTTTTTGGTTTCGTCTTCCATGTTTTTTCATCCCTTTCTGAAAAATGATATAAAAAAAGCACCGGTTTCCCGATGCTTATTTTTCGATATAGAAACGCCTACCCGCCGGCTTTCGTGTTTCTACTTTCCAGCCCTCCGCCAGTTTTTACCCGTGGTCGGGGCAGTTGTTACTCCACGATACGCCAGTCTTCCGCCAGCATATCTGTCTGACTTGCAAGCCAGCCAATGCAGTACCGGTTATCCGCGGTTTTCATGACAATGCTGTCTGTAAAAGGATAGCTTCCATCACCAATTTCCTGCGTCAGCAGCTTTCCGTCAGCAATGTACAAGTACATTCCCATGCCATTCCAACCGGTTCTTGCGACTTTCTTTCCAGCTTTCATTGCTTCCAGTGCTTCACCAAATGTCATGCTCGTGTTTTCCAACATGTGCTACACCCTTTCGTCTTTATACAGTTTCCCTTTTCCGCCGTTCGTTTTTGGTTCAGGCGGCGTGACTTCCACAGCGTGTCCTGACGTTCCGGAAGCCGCTGTTCCAGCTTGCTGCTTCTGCTGCTTCTGCCGTTTCGCTGCATGGACGGCTTTTTGTGATGCACTTCGCCCGAATCCGTCAACTTGCTCGCGAAACGTATCCCGCCGCCGCCCAGTCTGAACGCAAAACATTCTCAGCTGCTTTTCAGCTTCTTTCAGCTTTACCGCGTTTGCTTCATAGTCTTCTTGCAACGCGGTTTTCACTTCTTCGTTCGGAGCATTTTCCACAGCTGTCTGTGCCGCAAGTGTACGTCGTTTCAACGCCCGCACATCACGTTCACCGGCACGCTGCATTTGGCTTACCTCATACTCCGTGTATTTCTTGCCTTTGTACGGGATATTTCTTTCGTTCAGCTTTTCGATTTGCTCCTGCGTGTAATTTGGTTTGGAAATGCCTTTATAGTACGCGTGCCAGTCATGTCGGCAGTTCCAGCCTTTGAACCCGTCGCCAGAGCCGTAGCCGATTTCGTGCAGTGTGTACACACGCAGCCCGTCTATGGTTTTTCCCGCGTCTTCACCGGTCAGCGTGACAAGCTGCCCTTGCCACATTGCATGCTCCGGTCTTGCACCGCTATGTGCTGTCAGTTCCATAAGATGACAGCCCGATTCTTCTGCATACGTCTTAGAAACTGCTACAGAAGTCTGTCCCACACCTGTCAGCGTACAGCGTCGCACTGCCACGTCTATGCGGTCACGGTGTCCGGTGGGATAGGTCACATATGCACCGGTGTCTGCAAGGCTGCGTACAGCCGTCCGTATCGCTTCTTGATAGCTAAACGCACCAGACGACACCTGCATATAAGACCGGTCACAAGCGTCATAGAACGCCTGCTGCGTGGTGCTTGCAGTTGTACTCACGAGATTCCGCAGCGTTTTCTGCGTCTTGCGATAGCCTGCTTCCAGTACACGACGCATAGGGTTGCTCTGCCGGATATTGACCGGCGGCTGTTCTGCGGTTTCGTGTATGTCACTTTCGATACTTACAGTTTCCACTCCCGCATCTTCAAACATGGCTTTCACGGCTGCGGAGCAGGCATCTGTCCTGCTTGCGATGATCTGCACAATGTCTTCATAAAGTAAGCCGGCTTGCTGCAAAATTTCTGCTTGATACTTTGTCGTATCAGACACTTTTCCCATACGCATCATACGCCGTATCATAGCCGTGATGATGTCATCTTCCAGCATCTGATACAGTGCCACAACACGATCTGCATTTGGCTCGTAGTTACGCATCAGAATCCACCGCCACCAAACAGCCCGCCGTCATCCGTCTGCTCCGGTATGTATTCCGCTGCATCTTCTACAGTGCAGCCCATAGCGTAGGAGATCAGATACTCAGGTTTCAGAAGCTTTGCGTTGCACATCTGCAACCGCCGCTGGAATTCCTTGTCCGTATCCTCCAGAACGCTGTCTCCCCAGTTGCAAGCCAGCGTACACGTTCCTTGTGGTGCTAGACGATACAGTGTAGCATACACGTCCATAGCATATACAAGCTGCCGCAGAGCGTGTTCTAACGCCTTCTGCATAGCGGATACATGCACATAGCTTCGTTGCTTAGAAGTGCGTATCTCCTCTGCGGTCTTTTCAATGTCCTGCGGTTCAGATATCGTCCCATACGCCAGACCGACGTTGAACTCAATCCGCTGCAAGATGTGATTCAGACCATTGAAAAGCGACGTATCGCGGATTGCAGGAGCGTACACTTGCATCATCTTGGTGATGTCTGCATTTTCCCCAAAGTCGTATTTCCGGAACAGCCGTTTTTTTCCTTTGGGAAGTGTCAGCCGCTTTTCCGCTTTTTTGTCCGCTGCTGAAAAATCGAAAAGGTCCACTGACGCGTCAACCGCCATTTCAGATGCATCATACTCCCACGTGATTTTCCTCCACTGCTCGTCCGCCTGCTGTATCAAGTCCACGGCGTTGGCATATACCGACACCCCAACCGCCGAATCCATATCCACGCGGTTAGAAGCTGGCACACGGAACACGGAAAAAAGCGGGGAAGATACGTTTTCGATTTCTTGATGCGGTTGCAGCTGCTCCCAGCCTTCCACATCTGACAAGTCGCAAGATACACCGAGGGAATCCACACCGATCGACCGGTACGCCTGATTTTCTACAGTATATCGTTTGGTCGCAACGTCCCAGCTGTGGAACTCCAACCGTGTGTAGTACACTTTCCCGACAGTCTTACGTGCCATAAAAACCGCGGCTGTCACATCACCGTTGGCATCAAAAGCAGTTGGAACGTATCTGTCTGCTCGCACCATATCTACCAGTATTTCATCACCGGACACATACGGCTTAAAAGCCATGCTCCCAAGTGCACACGCCACTTCCGCTTTTTCGGAAAACTTCGCCAGAAAGTTGTCTATCTGCTTCCCGAGAAATTCCGCTCTGCCGTTGCTTTCCTCTATGTGTATATCGGATTCTGCCAGCATCAGCCGTGCAAACTCCGATGCAATACCGGCTGGCAATCCTAAGGCTCCACAGTCATCGCCGATTTCATAGATCGTTTGCCACTTTTCCAGTGCAGTCTGCATACGCGTAGACACCGGTTGCTCTGCGTTTGGTCTGTTCCGAAACAGCCAGTTTCCAAGAACCTGAAAAATGTTTATCGTTTTTCCTCACCTCTTACCTGTCGAATCGTTCGCCGCATCGCTGTCCGAACAAAATATCGCATATCGTCCATGGCGTGGTCGTTTTCTTTCAGAACCACATCATGGGATTGCTTTTCGTTCCAGCGGTACAGCCCGAATTCTCGAATCGTATCCGCACAGCAGCTACAAAAATGCAAGTACCCGCTTTGCAGAAGAACCGATGTGTCCCGTATCCCGTCCAAGACGCTGTTGTCAGCCTGTTTCACTCGCATTCTGCCGTGCCGTCTGATACAAGCGATAAATGAAGCCGCTGACGGGTCCACGATGACAGCACGTATTTCGTCAATGTGTTCCCCCGCCAACTGTTCCAACGCAGCATAGTGTTCCTCATCGGTTCGCGGTGTTCCATCACGTCCGCTGTAGTAGTACTCCCGCAGCCGTGTGGCATGTCCGGTAGTATCCAGATACCACAAGCCTGCACTTGTAGGGTTCAGAGTGCCGTAGTCACAAGAGATAAAGTAATCCCCGCCTGGAAGCAGTTCGACCGTATCCGGTACAACATGCTGCTGCTTGTCAAACATGGTGTATACAGTCCCTTCTGCGACCACCCATTGCCCTTGAATGTATCTGTCGTAAAAAACTCCGGCATACATGCCTTCTGCACGGTGGATTTTTTCCTCGGTCATGATCGGATTATCCCACATCGTAAAGTGCAGGTGCAGCACGTCGTTTCTTTCGCCGTTGTCTGCTTTTTGTATCCAATCTTTGTAAAACCAGTGCTCTGGGCTGTCTGGATTGCAGTTAAACCACAGCCGCGTACCGTCTACAGACAAGGTACGAGCGATTGCTTGATTCACGAAGCTTTCCGGCATAAGTGCCACTTCATCAAAAAGCACCCCCGCCAGCGTCATACCCTGCACAAGCTTATAAGAGCCTTCGTCTTTTCCTCCGAAGACATAAAACCGGTTGCTTTTTCCGCAGCCGGAAACTGTCATCAGGTGAGAATCCCCACCTACATACGACACATCGTAGTAGTGCGTGATATCGACCATTTGCATGATTTCCATGATGATATTGCGTTCCGCAGATTTTACAGTGTTTCCGCAGATTGCGAACCGTTCTCCGTCAAACCTCGACATTGCCCAGTGGATAAAGCTACACGCCATTGCTGCAGTCTTGCCAGACCGGACAGAGCCGTCACAGATCAAGGCGTAAGCTTCTGGACGATACGCCCACCGAAACACCGCTTTTTGCTTTTTTGAAAGCTTCTCAAATGTCATAAGGGTCCTCCAACGCTTCCAGCAGCTTCGGCAGTTCATTTTCTCCGCTGTCGTTTTGCTTCTTCTGCATATACTCGCCCGTCATCTTGTTCAGCGTGTCCACAGCTCGGATACGGTCTGCGGCTGCGTTGTCCTCGTCCCTGGCAATGTCGGACAGCAGCTCCTGCCTGTCCAGTGCCGTCATGATGCGTGCGGTCTGGGCAGCTTCGGACAGCTGTTTGATGTAGGCGGCAATCTCCACATTTCTCAACAATTCATCGGTTCGATGTGCAGCATAGCTTTCGCTGTACCCGGCTTTCCTCGCCGCATCAGCGCCGTTTCCGCACTGATAGTAGTATTCCGCGAATTTTCGTTGGCGTTCGTTCAATGCGGTCACGTCCTTTCTCTAGGCATACAAAAAACGCCGCAAGGAAATCCTCACGACGTTTTGCTTTTTTCGTCAGTATAAGTATAGCATGGAATGCGGATTACTGCAAGTGGTTTGGCGGTTATTCTCGGTTAGTTTCGGTTAGTGGCGGGGTGTTTTTTATCTTTTCGAATCCGGTGCTGTACAATTCTTTGGTTTTCTTATAGTCCCGATGCAGATGCCGTGTTGCGATCTGTTTCAGGGACAACCCTTGCAGCAAGTACTTTTTCAGTGCAATCCGCATATCTACGGTTTCTTCATCGCTGCCGCAGAGTGTTGTGTTGATATGCTGCATGATGCTCAGCTCCAGCCGGTCACGCTCCTGCTGGAGTGCGGCGATCTTCTCGCTGATCTCTGCGGCATCGATCAGCTTTTTCTCTGTGCTGTTCCCGTGGGTTCCCTTTGCCTCACCGATGCTGTCGAACTGCACGGACTTTACAGACGTGCAGATTTCTTTGTCGATCTGGAGATCTTTTATCAGCTTGGGGATACTACGATAGCGTGTGATCTTTTCTTCGATGGTCATTGCATCTCCTCCAGTTCCGGCAGCCCTGCCTTCTGCCGCAGTTCATTGCACACCTGCCGCAGGTCAATGCTGTGCAGCGTCAGTGCCGCATAGTACGGCGTGAGCAGGTCACGCTCGATCGACCGGAACTGTGCCAGATCGTTTTCGCTCCGAGTTCTGGCATAGCGTTCCAGTGCAGTGCGGTACCGGTTCATCTGCCATCGCAGGATATGCTCTGCGATGCGGACGCAGCCGGTGTCGTCCTTGCAACTGTCAGCACTGTTCCCGCCGTCCTTCTGGAACAGCGGGCAGCTGATCACACAGTAGGTTTCGTAAACGCTGCCGCTCTGTTTCTGCTGGTGCTTTTCCGCAGTCCAGCCCTCGACTGGCACAAAGCGGCGTGACCAGCTGCATCCGGTTGACGCACTGGGAATGGCGTGCCTGCACCGCCAGCAGAGCGTGGCTTTCTTGATTTGCTTGTTTTCCATGTAGATCCACTCCTTTTGGGTTTAATGCTCGCACGGTTCCGGCATCGGCATCCATGCAACAACATCGATTTTGGTGCCGACAGGTGTTCTCCCATTCATCAGCACAATCACTGGATACCGCTCACCGATAAGTGCGTCGTATGCAATTCTGCCGTGTATTGTCCAGTGCATTCCGTCGAATTCTGCGACGCCACAGTTCACATAGCCATTTCCGTCAGAATCCCAGTACACATATGTGATGATGTATTCGCCGTTACTTGACGGAACTCTTTCAGATGTCTTTATCCACTCTTTCGTCATTTTATCACTCCTTTTTTGCTTAACACTCGGTTTACACTCGGTTTACGCTCGGCGAGCGTTAAAAACTTCGGCGTGCGTTACAAACGCTCTGCCACCGGCACAAAACTCCGCATATCAAAAAGCCAAAGGCAAAGCACGCCACACCGATCGTGGCATACGCAATAATGCTTGGTTTCATTTTTGGTCGCTTCCATCTACGTAGTTGATGTCCACGTTGATTTTCAGCTTGTCCACGTCAACGCCGTACTCTTTCCGCAAGTGTCTTATCGCATCTTCTGCTGTAACGTCTTTTCCAAACATCGCCGGCATCAGCAGAATTTCCTGCATAGCATCAAATATCCTTGTCAGACGCGTTCTACGCCACCCTAACAGCTTTTCAAGAGTAACAAGCATAACTGCCACCCCTTCTTTTACACCGTCTTGTAGGGCTTCCTGCTGCATCTCAGCGTATGATGCTTCTGAGATGCGAACGGCATAGCGGTCTTTCTTTGCATTCATACATATGCCCCCTAAAAAGTTACCGTCAAATTTAACACCGCCGCTGCTATCCAGTACACCGACCGTCTGTAGTCCCTGTGCCATAGGCACACCGCAGCCGCACCAACGTCCAGCAGAATCATAGCTATTGGCAGTATCTGCGTGGTGTTTACTTTAATCATTTTTCATCTCCTCAGTAGCTTCGTTCCAGTGTGCAGCAGCGTACTTGTACGCCCTTTCCCACGTAGACTTTCCGTTTTCGATTTTCAAATGAGGCTTTCTTAAAAACGGCTTGCACTGGATTGTACACCACGCCCCAAAACAGCTTGCTTCGTATCCGTAATCTCTTTTGACTTTTGGAATTTTTCCACATATGGGGCAGGGATTCAATTTGATTTCGCTCATTTCATCACCCCCATGCATCATCAAAGTTGTGCCAATGATACGCGATAGACGTACATCTTCCGCCTCCAGCAGGCTTTGTACACTGTGGATTGCTTTTAGCTTCTTTGACCGTGGTTAAATAGTCGATATATTTCTTGTACACTTTATCAGCATCTTCAGACGTGTAATCCTCTTTTGGCTCCGTTTCTTCTTGGAAATACTCGTCAACAATCTTTTTTGGTGCAAGATAATTCTTGCAGTATGTAATAAATTTATCCCGTTTCATGTTTCGTCGCTCATTTCCACAAGCTTCTCACACATCGCAGCCAGTTGGATCGCTTCATAAGCTGCATACACCGCGGAGCCTTCCAGATACTTTGCGTTTACGACTGCACCAGCTTCATCGTCCTGTCTAGTGTAGCTATGTAAATCCTCAAAAAGCTGCTTGCAAGATTCCGCCTGTTCTTCCAGTTCTTCCAGCTCCTCGCGGATCACGCTTTCTGCTTCGTGCAGGCTGTGGAACTTTTCCTCATGCTGTGCCTTGCTGAACTCCAGTTCATGACCGACCAGCTGCGGCACAGCAGTTCTTGTGAACTCACTTATCATCTTTTTCTCCAATCTCAAAATGAATTTTTGCAGCATCTATGCATGCCAGATACTCTTTCGCATATTTGCTGCTGCCGTGTGTCTCTTTTACATTCTCCGAAAATTCTTTCAGACTACCTTCGAAGCAGCCGCAGCACACATAAATATCTCCATTTTTGGTTCTGAACATGGTTGTATTTCTGTTCACGCTGCCAAATCCTTTGAAGCAAATGTAATCTGCATTGCCGGAAACCATTGCATCGCCGTAAACCCGTGCATCGCCGGAAACCCACGCATCGCCGTAAACCCACGCATTGCCGGAAACCCGTGCATCGCCGTAAACCCGTGCATTGCCGTAAACCCGCGCATTGCCGGAAACCAGTGCATTGCCGGAAACCATTGCATTGCCGTAAACCAACGCATTGCCGGAAACCCATGCATCGCCATCGTGTGACAGATTTTCTTCTTTTTCGATATAACCTCCCAAATCTCCAGCTGCGACATCACCAAAGCTTACAAGTGCCTTGATCTGAAACAGCTTTCGCCCAAATCGCATTTTTGTGTTTGTGGTCAACTCGTATTTTTTCATCTTTTTTTACCTCACATTCTCAAAAAATATCACATCGCACCCTTGGCAGTACAGTTCCTCAAAAAGCTTTCGTTTGAGGATATACACTTCATCTTTTCGCGTCGCCTCTGACTTGACATCTTCCACAGTCAGCACGCCGCTTTGCCGATACGCAAAATCTGCCACGTACCGCACCTCCCGTTCTGATCTCCACGGGTACCTGTGCTTACCGATCAGTATGTACGCCGGCTGTATCTGCAAGTCTGTGATTTCACCGCGTTCCAGCATCTGATGCAGTTCGTTGCACCGCCACGCCTCTTTCTTGCTGTCGTGGATATGCCCTTGTCTGCACTGCATCTTGCTGGCATTGTACTTGCTTCTTCGCATAACTCCCTCCATTCGCCCGCCGTCCCACCGCAAAAAATTCACTCGTTGTAGATAAAGCTTGCATACGCTTCCGCGTTCTCGCTCTGCCTGTCGCCCTCTCGCTTCTGCTTGTCTTTGGCTTCCCACGCTCGGAAAACTGCTTTCCAGTTCCGGACCGGTTTCCCTCCGGATTGCCAGCCTTGCTCCTGCATAGTCCGATAAAAAGCAGATGCATCACACCTTGCACCGATCTCCGCAGCGTATGCTTTGACTTCCTCCTCCGTCGCTACAGCAGTGCAAGAAAAAGAGGAGGAAGAAGGAGGAGAAAAAGCTTCTTTATCTTCTTTATCTTCTTTTACTTTCTTATACTGCTGCCCTTTGCCTGCCCTTACCCTGCCCTTACCCTGCCCTTTGCCTGCCGTTTTGCCTGCCCCTGACTGGAATGTATCGTAATTATTTATCGCAAATACGGTGTATTTCGGGTATTTTGTGCGTGCCACTTCCCCTGTCGATTCAAGGTGGCTTATCGCAGTACGCAGTTGCTTAACTGACAGCCCTGTTTCTTTTGCCAAAACGGGGTAGCTGCTCACTCTGCTGCCGCGTTTCACAGTGATTCCGTGCCACTTGCTGTCCTCGATGGATACTGTCAGCAGCAGATGTAAAAACACGACTTTGGTGTTAACATCGTCGTACCATTCCCACTTCAACAGGCTGCGGTATATCTTGACATACCCATTTTCCAGCATGCCACATCACCCTGCCTTAAAACGGCACGTCGCCGTCGCTGATAATGTTCTCGAACTCGCTAAGATCGCCCAACTGCTGCATTTGCTGTGGCTGCTGTACGTCTTGCTGGTATGAGTGCTGCACAGGAGCGTTCTGCGGCTGCTGTGGACCCGTCTGCTGCTGCGGGGTGTAATTTTGCGGCTGATTCTGCTGCGGCTGATACGGGGCATTCTGGGTGGTTTGAGAGCCGTCCTTGTTGCCGACAAACCCGACATAATCCGCCAGCACGTTCATGCTGTAGTGCTTCACACCGTTCTGGTCGGTGTAGTCATTGTTCCGTAGCTCGCCGGATACCTCAATCCAGCTGCCCTTGTGGAAATAGCGGCTGACAAACTCCGCCGTGTTCCGCCAGCAGCTGACGTTGATGAAATCTGCTTCCCGTTCGCCGGTCTGCTTGTTGGCAAAGCGACGATTGACTGCCACGCGGAACCGGCAGGCGGCAACGCCGCTTTGTGTCTGCTTTAACTCTGGGTCAGCACAGAGCCGACCGGTGATGCTTACGCTGTTCATACTTTTTCCTCTTCTTTCTTTTTCTTGCTTGCGGCTGCACAACTCCAGCACATGCCGCCTGTTTTGCTGTAAATTTCTTCTGCATTGTAACGCACTCCGTTTAACACAACGTCTTTTACCACGTTCCCACACTTCGTACAAGTGCATTCCTTACGTATAGGAACACCTGCCGCTGCGGCAGATTGTAAAACATTCTGTGCCGTTTTTACATTTCCGTACGTGTACACGATTCTACCGGTTTTTGAATTCTTGATCTGCAACCCAGTGATTCGGTGGTTTTCCACAGACAATGCTGTGACCTCAAATTTGTCATATGTTGTCGCTTTCCCTCCGGCGTTGGAAGAAATTGTGCAGTTTTGGCTATTGACCCAGATGAACGGTGCTGTATACAACTCTCGACCGATTCCCCAGTTAAAACAAGCACGTTTAAAGCTGTCGGAAGCTAACCCCTTTTCCTTTTCTGTGTACGATTCTGTTCCGGTATCTTCTTTGCTGATCCACTGGTTTTTGTCTTCGTCCCAGATTGACACTGTGCAATTTGCGTTGTCTCTGCTGTGAGAGCGTTGCCAGTTGAGAGGACCAACGGTCTGGTCAAGGATTGCCATGTCGCACCGTGCGTTTTTGTACAGCAGCAAGGAACACCCTTTTTGAGAAACCGTTGCCACTCTGCATTCTACATCGTCAGCTGTTAAGCTTCGAAACTCTTTCATTTACTCCACCTCCTCTGGTGTTATGCCGCAAAATTCCAAACCGCAGAAAAATGGTCGCATTTTGTCGTCATCTGCCATGCTGCGTTGATACAGATAGCAGTACCCGCCGCTTTTCGCTCTCCACGGGCAGTATGTGCAGTTATCAATCACTGCCCCTTGCGGGGAGATCGCAAAGGATACTTCTATCACAGTTCGTGCAACGGCATACTTTTTCACACTATCCATTCGCTTTCCCTTCTTCCTGCTCCTCCTTTTTGGTTTCCGCGATCAGCATTCCGGCGTGATCTGCACAGTGCAGATTCCCGTCCAGCCCTAAGTACAGCGGCACATTTGCGATGCCGCAGTTCACACAGCACTCCTTTTCGCTCATGTCAAAGATTCACCTCTTTTCCACACAAGCATTTCTTTCAGGCAGTCTTCACACACCCACGATTCTTCCGCCTGATACGGTGCACGGCACAGATCGTCAACTTCTTCACCGCATGCATCACACACCAGTACCTCCCGTTCTTCATCACGCGGGTGATACGGGCAGGCTTGCCCAATGCAGCCTGTTTCCGGCGGGCAGCCTACGCAGTCGTTGACGTGCTCGATCACGGTTTCAACCATTTCTTTCCACCTCTTTCGTTACCAGTTCGCACAGTTTTTTCTGCATATAGTCTACGTTACAATTAACATTTGTGATTTTGATTTCCGGAATGTAATTCGTCATGGTTTCATCGGCTTGGTGTGAAAAATCGTACCTTGCACGATATGTTACGTTCGGGTATGTATCATATGACCATCCGGAATTGTAAATATCCACCTGCACTTCGCTGATGTGCGGAGAAATGCTGACAAATGCTTGCACCTTTGTTTTTTCAGACGCATTGATTTTCATTGCAAGACGCACGATTTCCAGAATCGCTGCAATGTTGTTTCCCTTATCCACGCTTGCACACCTCCTCTGCTTCGGCATCTTCTTTCGACTTTTGCTCTGCCGCTTTCTCCCACATGACCTCGTTCTCGTATCCGAAAAAAATGTCTCGCATCATCTGGAACCAGTTTTCGTCGGACACCACATCATCTCTGCGAATGCTCAGTGCCTGCATCTTCTTCACTTCACTGTTTTTCATCTTGACATTTCCTCCCGTTTGTGGTATAATATACCTGTTGATTTTTTTGTTTTTATGCTTCGTTTCCGTGCTGGTTGCCGCCAGTGCGGAATTTTTTTGCCATGTACATGCCGTAAGACAAGCCGGCAGCATCAGCACTTCTGATGTTATCCGCAAGCCGTTCTGCTGCTTCTTTGGCATCACTCTGGCGTGCTTGCTTCTTTTTCTTTGCGTCTTTTTCTTCGCTGCTATACCACCGGCTTCGGTACTTTGCTTGCTGCTCTCTGTGCTTTTTCCGTGTATAGGCTTTCTGACACGCAGCACACCGTACTTGAACACCGCAATTTTTGATATATACAGTGCCACAGTCTTGGCATATCGCTTCTTTTGATCGGTTTCGCATAGTCACACCTCCTCATCAAAAAGGCACAGCTTATGCGGCAACGACTGGATTTGCAAAAAGTCCCTGATGTTCATAGCACTTCTCTCCTTTCACTGTGTTTTCGTCACACTTCGCCTTGACGGCATTCATCGACACTCTGGCACGTAAGTCCTTGACAGGTTCGAGTACCTCCGGAATCCCGCCTCCGGCGTAGAGATGCTCCAGCATCGGGAAGTCCGCCATACTCATGGGCAGGGACAGCAGATACTTTATCACGCCTTGATACTCCTCAGCGTTCATCGTAAGTGTCATAAGCTTTCCTCCTCGTCCAGTGGTTCGTCTGCCATTGCCGAAACCATGGCGGCGATGTTGCGTAGCACTTTCCGCTTTCCAACGCTTCCGGTTCTTGCGACGGTTTCCGCAACGCAGTTCGCAACCGCAAGGCAGCCCACGAGCAGTTCTCCGGTAGTTGGCTTTTCAGCATCGACATGCACATACAGCTGATCTGCTTCCCCGTCAATATCGACGTGGAATTCAATGTGCTTTTTTGATTTTTCCATTTGGCTTGTCCTTTCTTCCGCTTTCGCGGCGGGTGTCGTTAAATTCTCTGCATGGATACAGCCTGCTCCGCTCTGGGCAAAGGCTATACCAGTAGCAGCTTTTACATGTTATCTCGCTCGTTTCATTCATTCCGCTTCCTGTGCAGCTCACCAACCAAGGAATTTAACGCAATATCTGCAATTTTGTGCATGATCGCGTCAATTTTTTCCGCGTCCTTTTCGCGGTCCAGGCAATAGTTGTCTGCAATCGCTATTTTGGTGTTTCCCACCATGAATCGCTCCACAATGTGCGGTGTTTCTTCCCTGCGGCTCTCTGCCATATCTTTCAGCCCCTTTCTGCTCAACTCTGTACCAGTCACCGTGCGTTCATGAATTTGTTGATGAAATACACCTGACCTTTGCCCGTGACCTTCGGCGTTTTGTTGGTGGTGATATGCCCGTCAGAGTGCGTGATGATAGTCTGCTTCACTTCAAACAGACCCATTTCCGCAGATTTCTGCGTCGGCATGTTGTAGTCGCTGCCCTCTCGCTTTATCAGGTACCCGTTTTCACGGAGCCAAGCAAAAAGCCGGAACTGTCCTGTATCCACGCCGTTCTGTTTCAGGATTTTCGCAAGTTCGCCCACCAAGATGCTGGATTTCGACGCGGAAACGCTGTCCGCGAAAAGCACTTTGGGCTTGTCCTGCTCCACTTTGGCTTCAAGCTGCTTTCGCTGCTCTTTTTCCTCTTTCAGCTGCGTTGCAAGCTGGATCAGAAAATCCGGTGAAGTCAAAGCCTGCTCCAGCGTCTGATCTGTCATGTACGCACCGTGCTTGCGGATAGACGGCAGGACCTCACTGGTGACCCACCGGCGGAACGGTTTCGCCTGCGGCTTGTCCGACCTAAGAATCACGGCGTACAAGCCGGATTCGTTGACAGTTGTCATTTCCTGCATACCACCAAGGGTGGGAATCAGATTCCGACCCTTTTCATCTGCTTCCAGTCTGTCAGCTACCTTGTGCGGGCTGGACAGCTCCAGCACTTTGCACACGTCAGACAGCACCCACCACGGCTCACCGTCTTTCTGAATGGTGCGGATTTCGGAGTTTCCGTAACTCCACGTTTGTAGGTTTGTGTTCATGCTTCATCTTCCTTTCTTACACAAACGACGTTCTTGTGATAGTTTCGCCGTTCGGAAAGTTGTATTCTTCAGTTTTTGGTCCCTGCTTGGTGTTCGTTTGGTTGCAGGTTCTGAGAATTCTGTTAATCTCCTCCGCACAGTTCAAAATGAACCGATGCAGTTCTTGCTGCTCTTTACGCCCACTACAGCGTTCAAGACGGGCAACGGCGTTTATCATAGCCGCTTTTAAAATCGACACGGTGTCGGTTTCAGAGCACTGAACAAGAATTTTATCGTCCATACTACCTCCTTAATGATTATTTTTTGTCGTTCTTACGCCGGCATAAGCGGCGGTACACTTCCGGCAGTTGCGATAACGGTCGCTACATAGAGCACTTCCCGTGCTTTTTCCTCGCTTAGTCTGCCGATCGACTCAAAAAATACGACGACCTGCTTGATGTCCGCATTGTACTTGTGACACGCTTCCATAAGCGTGATCGTGTCATCAAAAGTAGTTTTTACAGGCTCTCCCATAGCTTTCACCTCTCTTTCTTTTTAGATTTGTGGTAGGCACTGATCTGCTCAATGCCCAGAAGCACCGGCACACGCATATCTCATGCGGGACGGTATGCACTGTGTGCTTTTACAGGCTTTCAGCCGCCTGTGGTCGCTGCTGTACTAGGTCTGCGTCACGTTATCACAGCCTCGCCCACAGCTGGGCTGGTGGAGCGTTCAGGAGTTGCACCTAAAGCTGTGGATTGTCAGCCCACAGCATGACTGCATCGCTCCCCTTGCGGCAGCATCGTACTAGCCGCCGCGTGGAGAAAAATAAAAATGGAGGTATTACGCCATCATGGCGTTTTGAAGATGTTGGTGCGGCGTTCCGGAATTGCACCGGAGCCGGTGGAAAGGTTGACCGGCTATCTGCTCGCCACATCTGACCGCGGCGTTACCAGCACCACGGTCAAACTGAAAATATGAAAGGAGCATATCAAGCAGTTTAACGTCTTACTCAGGACGGCTTTTTTGTTGTCCGCCAGTCGCGGACATGTGGAAGCGGTCAGTTTAGAGCCGTACCGCCGGACGGCTTGAAAAATTAGTATTCAGATTAAAACACCGAGCCGTCTACAGCTGATTTTTGCTTCACAAAACCGCAGCCAGTTTTCTTTTGACATGCAGAGATGTGACTGTATGAAGCGTATCTATCAGACCGCCGCAGAAGCAAGTCTATGCTGCTTGCTGTCCTGCGGCGTTTCTGCACTACCGGTAAAGCCTGTGCGTATCGTGATGCACTACGGCGTACCATGCATTGACTGTGCACAGCCGCTTCTGGAAGGCGAGATAGGGCGGATTATCAAGCGGGCGGACGGCAGAGTGCAGATCGTGCTTGACCCGTCAAAGCCGATACTGCAAAAGCGTTTTGCAGTGGCTCACGAGCTGGGGCACTATCTTCTGGGGCATCTGGACAGACCGCCGGAGCCAGAGGACGAGTGTGACGCAGACCGCTTCGCTGACGGTGTTCTGATGCCGCTGTGCGTTCTCTACGGCGTTCGAGCGTTCGACACGTCAACTATATCACGTGTCTGCAAAGTACCTTATACAGCCGCACAACGGCGTTCTGACGGGTTTAAAGACTTTCTCAAAAAAAGAAAGCCTGAAAGCGTACTGGAGCAGCAAGTGTACGAGCAGTTCCGGCAGTTTATCGACAGCAGCAAATAAAAAATGCCTGCAGCGTATAACTGTAGGCATTTTTTACACATATAAACAGCCGATTTTGTGTAGTACAACAAAAATTCGAACGGCAAAGCTAAAATACTTGTAATAATGTATAAAAAGCAGTATAATTGTTGTATCATTTTGAAAGGAAAGGTGCTATCAAATGAAAAAGAAAATTATATCCATTTTGCTGGCGGGTGCTATCGCAGCATCGCTATCTGCATGCGGAGCGGAGCAAGAAAAGCCAGAAAGTAGCAAGCAAACTGAAACTGCCACTAGCACGGAAGAAACGATAAAAAAAGCCGAAGATTCCACACAAAAATCTGAAGAAGTCACACTCACAGTCGAAAGTACAACCGCGACAGAAGCAATCGCAGCTCAGCCCCAAGAGCCGGAGTTTGTAGACGTAACAGCGGAAGAAATGAATCTAAAAATCCCTGCAACTTGGGTGCGGTCAAACGATGCACCATACTCGTGGTGTGCCGAAGATCGTTCAAGCATTTCTATCACAACTGTCAAGGACGTTTCTTTTAAAAATTTTAGTAACACCGATTTGCTATCTATCGCCGCAAAAACAACCGATGAAAGCTTTCAGGAAGATGTTGCTAGTGGTGAAATTTGTGGGTATAATGGATACAATTACGTAACATATGACGGAGTTCAAGCAGCCTTGATGGATTACACTCTAGTAAATGACGACTACAACACAGATGCACGGGTTGTGCTGTTTGCTTACAACGCCACCGAGTACATGGTGCTTGCACAGCTGACAATACACGATCAGCCCTCTGACGTTTCCCGTGAATTGGATTCAATTTTAAATAGTATCCAATTTTCGGCAATTGATAGCGAATGATTACGAAAAAAACGCCCTGCGGTTTCCCGCGGGGTGTTGATATATCGGAAAGGAATGGTACTTTTGGACACATACTGTATATATCTACGGAAATCGCGTGCAGACGCAGAAGCCGAAGCACGTGGAGAAGGCGAAACACTGGCACGGCACGAGCACACTCTGTGCGACTTAGCCAAGCGGCAGAAGCTCCACATATCTAAGATATACCGCGAGATCGTATCCGGCGAAACGATCGCCGCCAGACCGCAGATGCAGCAGCTTCTGCAAGACGTGGAAAGCGGAATATACGCTGGTGTGCTGGTCATGGAGGTAGAGCGACTTGCACGCGGTGACACCATAGATCAGGGCATCGTTGCACAAGCTTTTAAATACTCCGGCACAAAGATCGTAACGCCTACTAAGACGTACAACCCTGACAACGAATTCGACGAGGAGTACTTCGAGTTTTCGCTTTTTATGTCACGGAGAGAGTACAAGACGATAAAGCGGCGTATGCAGGCAGGGCGTGCAGCAGCGGCGAAAGAGGGGAAATTTGTCGGAAATATCCCGCCTTACGGATACGATAGGAAAAAGCTTGACCATGACAGTGGCTTTATGCTGGTGCCAAACGAAAAGGCAAAAATTGTAAAAATTATATTTGAGTGGTACACTGTGGGTGTCGTCATGCCAGACGGAACGCGGCAGCGAATCGGTACGACACACATCGCAAACCGACTGCATCAAATGGGCATAAAAACGCCACGGGGCGGACGCTGGAACAACTACTCTGTCCGCAGTATACTGCTTAACCCCGTGTACTGCGGCGTTATCCGGTGGGGATACCGCAGGGGCAAAAGCAAGCTGCAAAACGGCGTCATCACTAAAACGCGACCGACAGCCGAAGATGGATATATAGAAGCAAAAGGCTTGCACGAGCCGATCATATCGCAAGATACCTACGAAACCGCACAAGAGCTCGCACACGCCGCCGCAAAGATACCCAAGGTTAAGCTGGGCGGGGCTCTCAAAAATCCGCTAGCAGGGATTGTGGTGTGCCGGAAATGCGGGAAAAGCATGGGGCGGCAGCCATACACAAGTGAAAAGTACAGTGGCGAAATGCTGATCTGTAAAAACCCCGACTGCCGGTGCGTTTCATCTGATATACACATAGTGGAGCAGAGGCTTCTTGACAGCCTTGCAGAGTGGCTGCATCAGTATGAGGTACAGTGGAAGGAGCACACGCTGCAAGCCGCAGCCGCCGAACCGAAGGACGATCAGACCGCTGTCTTAGAAGATCTCCGGAAAGAGCAAGCAAAGGCAAAAGCACAGCTTGCAAAGGCTTACGATCTGCTAGAGCAAGAGATATACGACACCAACACCTTTGTAGAGCGTTCCAGTATCTTAAAAGCAAAAATCGCTGACTTGCAGGACAGCATAGACCACGTAGAGAAAAGCGTGCGGGAGATGTCATCGCGTGACGATGACATGCAAAAGATCATACCAAAGGTAAAGCATATCTTAGAGGTATATAGCACGCTTCCAGATGCGTCAGCGAAAAATCAGCTGCTTAAAGAAGTACTGGAAAAAGCAGAGTACAGCAAAGACCACAGTACCCGCTGGCATGGAAATCCGGACGATTTTGACCTTGTGATTTTCCCGAAACTCCCGAGGTAATTTTTTTGTATCTATCATATATATCATGTGTGTTCGAACCCATTTTATTATGATTATATGAAGATTCGCGATGTGGGACAGTTTTATGCGGACTTTTTCGAAGATTTCGACGAATCTCGGTTCGCTTCCCTGCTGCAATTCATGCAGCTGACACCGGATCTGAAAGTCAAGGCGTTGTCCTCTGGCATGGCTGCAAAGCTGAAAATTGCGGCAACACTTTCCCGCAATGCGGAAGTCTGCATGCTGGACGAACCGCTGAATGGCATTGATCTGATCGGACGTGACCAGATCATTCAGAGTATCCTTCGTGCTGCCAATCCCAATGCAACCATTCTGATTTCCAGTCACCTGTTTGACGAACTGGAACCGATCGTAGACCATATCGTTATGATGGCTAACGGTTCTCTGGTGCTGGAGGGCGAACTGGAAGAAATTCGCACACGGTATGGGAAGTCGATTTCCGATTTGTATCGGGAGTATTTTTCCGGTGTTTCGCAGCCGGCATTTCCGCAGAATCCGCCGGTCAATCCGACTGTATAACTCTATAACGTAAAGGAGAATTTGATTATGGGTACTTTGTTAAAATATGAATTCCGCCGTTCCCGTGTGATTTTTCTGGGGATTATCGGCGTAACGCTTCTGGTAGAACTGCTGTATCTGGTTGGATGGTGCTTCAAGCTTGAAACACCACTGCTTCTGGGATTCATCGGCGGCGTGCTCTGTCTGGCATTCGGGGCAATGGCAATCTTGCTCTATGGAGTTATCATGTTCAACGATGACATTTCTAAAAAGCCGGGCTATCTGCTCTTTTCCACGCCCCGGAGTGCTGCCCAGATCGTTGGAGCAAAGCTGCTCATGACATTGCTGGCACTGTTGGGGATCACAGTTCTGTTTACCCTGCTGATCTCAGTGGATGTCTTTCTGGTATTGCAGAGAAATGGGACTTCGGTTGTTGCTCTGCTGTCCATGTTTGATGCTTCGATCACAGAAAGCGGTCTGAAAGATGTTCTGTTCAACGGCTATAACTTTTTCGGATTGGCAATGTACATTCTGAATATGGTGATCTCGTTTATTTTCCAGGTCATTGCAGCATATGTTGTGATTACTCTGCTGAAAACTGTAATGGGCAATCAGAAAGGACGCACCATTCTGGCAGTGATTCTCTGGTTTGTGATTATCAATGCAGTCAGCATGTTGGGCGGACTGTTCACAACGCATCTGGCTTCTGGTCTGAATAACGAAGGAAAAATTATGTTCACACAGGAAAGCGGACTATCCAGCACAGTGTTCTTGGGAGATTTTCTCCACGTGTTGTTTCAGCCGGCAATGTATCTGCCGACTATGCTGCTCTGCATTGCAGGCTCTGTAGCGGGTTACCTGCTGACTGTATGGATGATGGAAAAGAAGCTGAGCGTATGAGTATGCACAAACGCAAAAAGCCGATTCTGCCGGAACAGGAATTTCCGGAGAAAAAATGCGTTCTTATCGGTATTGTCATTGGTGTATCCCTCGGGCTGCTGTTGGGCGTGACTTGCGGCAGTCTGTTATGCAGAAGTTTGCCGTTGGGAATCTGCATTGGCGGAGCCGCCGGATTTTGTCTGGGGCTTGCCGTTGGTACAGCATTTCAGAAAAAACAATCGTAAATCAGAACACCGCACAAAGCTGCTGAATTTGCTTTGTGCGGTGTTGTTTTATTTGGTCAGATAATGTTCGTACAAGGGGATGGCTTGGTGAATGGCAAAAGTGGTGCGATACCGATATTCTGCCAAATCCGACTGCATCTCTGCAATGGCGGAATTGATGTATCCGACATGTTCCTTTTCTTCCTCGTAGAATGTCACATGATCGCCCTCGCTGGTTTCCGCTGCCTGCAGAGCAATTTCCAGATTACAGTCATTGGATTCGGCATAATCCAAAGCCGATTTTTCTGCACCAGTCTGCACTTGTGCTACCAGTTTCTCTACAGCAGAAGCACTGTCCCGATATGCCATTAAAATGGTGTTGTTGGAAATTTTCGTAATTGTATCGTAGACGTTTTTCACTGTACCGTCATCATCAGTATAGGTATACCGCGGAATCCAGAATGGCAGACAATAAGACACCGACAGATTTTTTGAATCGGCATATTTCTGGGCAGTTTCTATAAATTTTATCTGTTGGTATCGGGCACTGTCATTGTTTTTCCAGTTAAATTCGGAATTCGTCCAGACTTCTACATCATAGGAAACACCGGCAATTCGAGCATCTGCATCGACTGATTGGTTGTATTCTTCTACACGGTCAAAGACACGGTAAATGGCGGTCTGGTAAGTATCTTCATACAGCCATGTTTTTTCGCCAGTCAGCAGGTAAACTTTCATGTTGCGGGCGTAGGCATTCTTTACAAAAGTTGCTACCATGTCTGCATTGTTCACCAGTTTATTGGCACCAATAGAGTAGTAGATCTCCGTAATGCCGTAAAATTCCATGGCATCTAAGAATTGATTCTGCACTGTCATATTATTATCGATTCCGTAAAGCGTTGCCTTGCTGCCCTTCCAGTACCATGTTGCCCGATTCATGTTGGTTTCTGTATTAACCACATAAACATCCTTGGTTGCGGCATTGTACAGATATTGTGTGGTGTCTGATAAGCCAATAGCATCGGAATGTACCAGATAGAATCGATCGACCGAATAATCCAGCGGACGGCCCATTTTTTCCTCAATGGCACTTTTCAGTTCTCCTGCGATTTGATAGTTGTATTCCGATTTGGAAATATAACCGTTCTGAACGGCATCAGCATATGTCATGCCAACCAGTTCTTCCAATGGGCTGTTCTCTGCCGGCGAAACCAACGCCTGTCGCATCAAACAAAGGTCTTGTGCGTTCAGCTTTTCGTCTGCTGAAAAATCTCCCGCCTGCCAGTCGGCAAGCTTTGTGTTTGACTCTGCCAAAAGCCACTTTTGCAGAGAAACTATATCCGCTGTGGAAAATTTGCCGTCTGCATTGACATCACCTTTTCCCTCTGTCGCAGATACCGGCGAATATGGCATGGAGTAGGCTGTCAACAGGAATGCGAAAATCATCGCTAGTGGTTTTTTCATAGATTTTATTTCCTCTCAATAAAATAACCTAAGGCAATACCGCACAAAGAGCGTCTGGCGACTTTGCACGCCATCTGCTTGC
>OLSF01000031.1_pt1 | contig 133083 bp, 158 predicted proteins | sample 1672301 | NCBI WGS metagenome assembly OLSF01 (sample SAMEA3136669, study PRJEB25190) | human gut metagenome | biome: human gut; feature: human-associated habitat; material: faeces | place: Austria | collected 2013
ATTTATTTGGTAACTAGATACATGTATTTATGTATCTAAAAGATATTATACGAGGGGAGAATGCATATGAAAAAGAGTCTATATATATACAATTGCGGAGATTTGAAAAGAAAAGATAATACATTACGATTTACAACTTATGACGATGAAAAAAGAGACGTTCCAATTGAAAGAATTTCGGATATTTATGTAATGTCTGAATTATCATTTAATACGAAGTTCATAAACTTTATATCACAATATGGAATACCGATGCATTTTTTTAATTATTATCATTTTTATACAGGAAGTTATTATCCAAGAGAAAGTTTATTATCTGGAGAATTATTAGTAAAACAAGTGGAACATTACATAGATAAAGAAAAAAGAATCGTTATTGCGAGAAAATTTATTGAAGCGGCAGCAGAAAATATTTATCGAAATTTAAGATATTATAATAGCCGAGGAAAAGATGTAACGGAACATATGAGATATATTGAAGGGTTAAAAAAGAAAATACCCAATGCACAAGAAATTGATCAATTAATGGGAATAGAAGGGAATATTCGTAAAAAATACTACGAAGCATGGAGTGTTATTATAAACCAAGAGATTGAATTTGAAAAACGAGTGATGCATCCACCAGATAATATGATTAATTCACTAATTTCTTTTGTGAATTCTCTGATTTATTCAAAAACACTTACAGAAATACCATACTCAATTAAATCCAACGATCAGTTATTTACATGAACCAGGGAGCAGACGATATTCATTATGCTTAGATTTATCGGAAATCTTTAAACCATTAATTGGAGATCGTTTGATATTTTCATTATTAAATAAAAATCAGATTACAGAAAATAGTTTTACAAGGGAGTTAAATTTCCTCCATTTAAAGAAAGAAGCATCTCAGTTAATTGTAAATGAACTTGAAAAGAAATTACAGGCAACAATTATGCATAAAGATTTGCATAGAAAAGTATCTTACCAATATTTGATTAGATTAGAAGCATATAAATTAATAAAACATCTAATTGAAGAGAAAGAATATGAAGGATTTAAAATGTGGTGGTAAATATGTATGTAGTTTTAGTTTATGATATTAGTCAAGAGAAAAATGGTGCAAAACGATGGTCAAAGGTATTCAAGATAAGTAAAAAATATCTGTCACATATACAAAATTCTGTATTTGAGGGAGAGATAAGTAAACCACAATTAGCACAATTGCAACAGGAAATGAAACCTTATATTGATACAGAATTGGATTCGGTTATTATATTTAAAAGCCGACAAGAAAAGTGGCTGGACAAGGAATTTTGGGGTAAAAAAGAGGATAAAACAAGTTTTTTCCTTTAAACCTTTAAAATATAGATTATGTGATAAAGCACAAGAAGAAATACGGAATTGGAATGGCATATATAATGGATTATGCACTATGGATTGTAATCAGGTTAAACATTAAAGGTGAAATACAAAATGAATATAGAAGCTTTTAACACAGATACTTTACGAAAACTAGTCCGCAATCTACAAGATGAAAACAAAAAATTAAAGGAAAAGCTAGATGAAGCCAATATACCATACGAAGAAATAAATCTTTTTGAACAACCAATCAATAAATCAGCAGAATACGATCCAGACCAAGGTGGCCGCATTATTCATCCAGGATATATCACAGAAAATATGGCAAAACGTTTTTTCTCTATGTTTTGGGGAAGAGAAGATGTATATGCAAAAAGAGGTAAGAATGGAGGTTACTTTCCTCAATGTGCCAATCGATGGAATGATCATTTATGCCCTAAACAACAAAATCAGAAAATATTCTGTGATGAATGTATCAATAAAAAATGGACGAGATTAGATGTAAAAAAGATTATTAATCATTTATTTTCGTACATGCATAAGTAGAAAATATAACTATAATATGATATACTTTGTAGTAGAGATATGCAATGTGAGAGAAAAGACGATAAGAAAATGGTAAAAATATGCAAAAGTAATTATGAAAGAAGTAAATATGCTTACTAATTGTGTGTTCATACATTTAGATGTTTATTTTATATATAATTATCTGGTTTCTATGAAATTGAAAGCAAAAGAATCAGAAGAAATCTTGTTAAATCATCTTGAAAATGAATTGATTGTGCAACAAGTAAGGTACATTACATGGTTACGAAAAAATATAAATAAATTCTTGCCAAAGATTTTTGTGGTGAACTTGGAACAAACATTGAATATGAAGAAAGTTCAATAGAACTATTAAAGAGCATTTTATAGAGAGGAGGTAAAACATGAGTGAGACAGAAGTTTTTACAATAAGTATTCCAACAGATGAGGACGGACAAGTATTATTGAAATGTCCTGTGTGTAATGACCTTTTTAAAGTGGATGAGACAGTGTTTGGAGATGATAGTGTTTTTGAAATACATTGTCCTTCTTGCGGAATTGTTAGTGATAATTATGTAACAGACGATGTTCTTGAACTTGGGATGCAAATGGTAGAAAACTATGCTAATGATTTAATTGAAAAGGAATTTAAGAAGTTTGCAAAATCTACAAAGAATAGTTTATGTAAGTTCTCATATAGGTCGAATTATAAGAAACATAGTGAGCAACCGATTAAGTTGACAATTGAAAATATGACATTAGTTGAATATCCATGTTGCAAAAGGTCATTTAAGATAAAACCATTATTAAGATTATGTGGAAGCTATTGTCCATATTGTGGGGAGAAATATTATGGAATTGAATAAAATTGAGCTAAAAAAGATATCGCATGATTTTAATATTGTATCAAGTAGAATTATGCGTGCAAAATTTGATAACTACAATTTGGTATTGAGAAAGTTCCTAGCATTCATAGATGAAAATGAAATTATTCATACATATGTTATGTTGGGAGATATAAGTGGATTTGATGCTTCGTCTGAATATCAGCAGGTTACAGAAAGTCGTGGAAAATTAGTTTTTGATTTTGGACCTACATCAGAGGAAGAGACATACCAAATATACGCAATATTAAAACATATTTCTGATAATGATTTAGATGTATCTTGGGGAATGATGTTTCAATATGCGGGAATTGAAAAGAAGCTCTTACATATCTGATGACGGTGGATGAGATGATGTTTACCGATGAAATTGATTGTTCCGATTTGTTTGGTGGAAATAGTGAGAGAGAACGCATTATGATTTTTGAGATTGGGCAGTAGACAGACTCAGGCCATCTAAATATTTGATACCAATATTAGAAAATTTATATATTTCTACAGAAGAATTTTTAAAGGAAATAAAGGAGTTAAAATAAAATGATAAAAGATATAATGAAAGATCCATTGTTTCTAGCACAGAAATCAACAGATGCAACAAAAGCAGATCAACAGGTAGTAGTTGATCTGTTAGACACACTAAGAGCTAATTTAGATCATTGTGTTGGAATGGCAGCAAATATGATCGGCGTTAAAAAGAACATTATCGTAGTAGCAGTTGGGCCATTTCAGTTTGCAATGATCAATCCGAAGATCACAAAGAAATCAGGCGTATTTGAGACAGAAGAAGGATGTTTATCTTTGGATGGAGTGAGACCTTGTAAGAGATATAAGGAGATAGAAGTAGATTATCTGGACCAGGATTTTAAAGAACAGCATGGAAAATATTCTGGATGGACAGCACAGATCATACAGCATGAAATTGATCATTGCAAGGGGATTGTGATATGATTGAATTACAAACAATGAATGAAATACCAATTTATACGATCATAAAAATAGAAGCAGAAGAAGCAGAAATTCCAATGTTAACTTTTTATGTAAAAGAAGATACCATGGATGAACCAGAAGAGATTTCAATGGAAGAATTAACAGCTTATGACAGGAATCTAGGGATTGGAGATCAGGTAATAATCGGTCCAGATGAAACTTTGTTTCCGCTAGATATGGCAGAGAATCTTGGAATGTTTGACGAAATCGATCCGTTAAGTCAGATATCAGAAACAGATCCTAGACAATGGCAGATGGAATGGATGGATAATTATATGGACGCATTAGAAGAACTGGAGGATTCTACAACTAGGGAATAAGCCAAAATTCATGAAAATAAATCCATTAAAAGCAGAAAAACTTATGGAGATGAATGTATTTATGCAGAAATTACAGATAAGACAGAAAACATGTTATATAGAGCAAAATGGTTCCGGCGGTCCGATCATTTTATGGGGAATGTATCCTCATCGTGGAAATGAAATAGCACATATGTGGGATTGTCTGATGGAGACAGTCAATGATCAGGATTTTCTTTTCTGTGCATTTCAGGTAAAAGATTGGAATGGTGATTTTTCTCCATGGAAGTCACCTGCTGCCTTCGGAGATGATGATTTCAAAGGAAATGGTCCAAAGACTTTACAATGGTTAATGAATGATTTGATTCCGAAATTAAAAGCAGATTACGGGGTAGACAGAGAAATTTATCTGATCGGATATTCCCTTGCAGGATTGTTTGCTTTATGGACAGCATATGAAACGGATATCTTCTCAGCAATTGCAAGCTGCTCCGGTTCTTTATGGTTTGAACAATGGGATGAATATGTGTTACATCATCAAATAAAGCATGAAAGCAATATCTACTTAAGCCTTGGAGGAAAAGAAGAAAAAACAAAGAATCCGGTCATGGCAAGAGTTGGAGATCGAACTAGAATACAGGAACGAATTTTGCGCAATGATCCTAAGGTAAAGCAAACAACATTAGAATTTAACAGCGGCGGGCATTTTGCTGATGCCCAAAAGAGATTAGTGAAAGCTGTCAAATGGTTATTAGAATGTACTTAAGCGAGGCTTCCAATGAACAACAAAACCATAAACTATTATAACAAATACACTAAATCATTCATACAAACAACAAGATCCGTAGATTTTACAAACATACAAAATAAATTTTTATCTTATCTTCCATCGGGTGCATCCATCTTAGATTTTGGGTGCGGTGCTGGTCGTGATACAAAATATTTTCTAAAGCGAAACTATAACGTAACGGCGATTGACGGATCCGAAGAGATTTGTAAGGGAGCCTCAAAATATACAGGAATCAAAGTAAAACAAATGTTGTTTGAAGAATTAAATGACCAGAATATTTATGATGGAATCTGGGCATGTGCATCAATCCTTCATTTATCAAAAAGCGATCTTTTTCTTGTATTTCATAAGATGAACAAAGCATTAAAAGCAAATGGAATCATTTATACATCATTTAAATACGGCGAATTCGAAGGGGAGAGAAATGGGCGTTATTTTACGGATTTTACAGAAGATTCATTGAAAGAATTTATCTTGCAGATCCCTCAATTACAGATCAAAGAAATATGGACAACAGGAGATGTCAGAGAAGGACGAGGTGATGAACGATGGTTGAATATCCTGATTTGCAAGGGAAAAACATCCTAGAAATTGAGCCAAAATATTATAACAATCTAAATATCGATGGATTTTCTAAAATGATGAAAAGTCCCTCCTATTGCTATAAATTTTACTGGCTGGAAGCGATCATACAGTTAATATTTTGGGGTGGATTCAATGCGAAAAAGTAAAATGGCTACAGAACAATAATCCAGAAGTTCTCGGTCTGGTATATAAATTGACCCCAACAGAAGAAAAGGTGCGAAAGCTTAAAAAAGTAAGAGATCTCTGGCAAGATATCATGGAAGTTCAAGAAATCAGAGACGTCTTTACTGGACAACCTGTGAAGAAGAAAAAATACGATATTGATCATTTTATTCCATGGTCATTTGTTATGAATGATGAACTTTGGAATCTGATGCCGATGGATGCATCACTAAATTCATCAAAGAGTAATCGATTACCAAAATGGAATCCGTTTTTTCAAAATTTTGCACAAAATCAATATCTGATGTATCAAATAATTTATGATGATATGGGAATCTATAAAAACTAAGCAGAGTACCACGTCCATAGGAGCAACTGCACCGCATGAGCGTGGGTGAATGCGTCCTGACGGACCCAGACTTTATTTTATTCCTTGATTTTTGATATATTGTTGGATAACTTTCAGACTATTTTCACTCACGGATGAGATAAAATAACTGTCTGACCAGAAGTAAGGCTTCCAGTAATACTTCTTTAAAGTCGTATCTCCATACAGCTTTCTGGCTCTTCTGGCAGTTTGCGTCTTTAGGACATTGGCAAGTTCTGCCGGAGATGCCATAGTATCTGCTTCCAACAGAATATGAACATGGTCTGGTTCTCCATTGATCTCCAATATATGAAAGCCTCTCTGATCTGCAACGTAACGGATCCTTTCATAAACAGCATCACGGACTCCGTTAACTAAGACGGGATGTCGAAATTTCGTAACAAACACGATATGATACTGAAGTAAAAAGCAACTGTGCCTGTGGATATAATAATCTGTATTATCTTTCTTTCGCATGATGTATCTCCTTTACAACTAAACATATGTTTGCTATAATTATATTATAGAAATACAATGTTTTCAAGACATTAGAAAGGATACAATCATATGGCATTTTCCGTAACACAACGGGTGATCTCATCCGAAGATATAATCTACAGTTATTGTGATGACTTCTGCAGAAAAGCGAAGTTATTATATAATGCTGCTCTTTTTCGTATCCGTAACATCTTTACTGGATATGAAAAAGAACATCGGACAGACAATGAAGAAGATATCTTTTGTGAGGTTCATGCATTACAAGATGTTCATCCTCAGATCCATGTCCGAAAAGTGATCTCTTACAACCATCTGGAGAAGCTGATGCGTGTCACGGAAAATCCGGATTTCTTTATCGGACTGCCGATGCAGACAGCACAGGCGATGGTAAAGCAGGCTGTCACAGATTTTAAAAACTGGCTGGCTTCTTTAAGAGAATATAAAAAACATCCGGAAAAATTTTTAGGCAGACCAAAGATGCCCCACTATAAAAAACAAGATCTTGCAACAGTGATCATCACCAATCAGGATGCTGTTTTATATCCGTCAGAAACTGGAGTATCCTTAAAACTGCCGATCATAAAGAAACGTCTGAGTTTTTCTAATATTTCTGAACATGCTTTCTTAAAAGAAGTCCGGATCAAACCTTATTATGGAAGATTTTTGTTCTGTCTGACATTTGAAGAACCAGAGCCGGTGATCGAAACTTCCATGCCTTATACCTGTGCCATTGACTTCGGGATCGACAACTTCGCAGCTATCGTATGTGATGATGGATCATCCGCAATCTACAAGGGCGGAGCTGTTTTATCCGATACCCAGTGGTTTCATAAACAAAAGGCAAAGTACGTTTCCATTCTGACCAAGGGGCATAAAAACCGATATGCAACATCAAAGAGATTGGCTGATCTCTCTTATCATCATGCGAATTTTGTGAAGGATCAGTGTCATAAGATCAGCCGGAGTATCATTGATTTCTGCGTAGATCATTATGCAGGAACTTTGATCTTTGGTGTGAATCCGTTATGGAAACAGAATTCCAGGATTGGAAAAATCAACAATCAGAAGTTCGTCTCCATGCCGATCGCTTTTCTACGAGCTATGATCACATATAAAGCATTGAATGCAGGGATCAAGATCATTGAACAGGAAGAAAGTTATACTTCCAAAGCAGATATCACAACAAAAGATCATATTCCTACTTATCGTGTGGATGATGAGAACGCACAGTTTTCCGGGATTCGTATCAAACGAGGTCTGTATCGTTGTGCAGATGGAACGATCCTGAATGCTGACTGTCATGCAGCAGCGAACATCATGAGAAAAGCAGTTCCGGATATTTGGGATCGAACAACAGACTTTTCTTTTCTGACAAGTCCAAAAGTGTATGGATTCCACGAACTGAACCCTAAAAGTATTCCCGTCAAAGGGATAGCGGCATAAGTGAATATGCCCTGATCGGTACGAACAGCCAGAATCTTCTGGTCAGAGATGAGTAATTGTTACGACTGTCAGAAGCCTCTTCCATAGGAACTACTGTACCGCATGGGAGAGGTAATTCACTTGGGCAGGACAAGAATTATATCGAAAAGGTAATTCAAAAGAGATGTTTTATAATATACTTGAAAAGAATATGATACCTGTATATGATTCCGCACGTCGACAAGGATATGAAATATGGGATTATTCATAAGGATTTTAAAAGGGCAGAAGAATATGTGGTCAGAAAAGCAAAGAAAATATCAGAAGAATATATGTAGTAAATTAATGCTAGCTATTTTGTTACTCGCAAGTGTCATAACACTTACAGCATGTAGATCATCAAATATAAAAGAAACAACAAAACAAACAGATCATAAGACAAAAAAGTGGGAACCATTGGTGATAACAAAGCGAGAAAAAGCTCAGGCACAAAAAGAAGTTAAGCAAATTTCAGACATTTGTCAAAACATAAAAATCAATGAGAATAAAGTTACAAAAAAAGACTTACAAACGTTATATGATACATTAACATCCAAAGGTTATCCTGTTGCCCAGATTGGGGAAGAAAAACATAGTACAAAAAATGCACCAGTAAAATTCAAACCATCCAAGACAAGTCATGGTGAGAAATTGAAAACATTTTATGAAAAAACAAAAGCTGGAAAACCAACAACGATAACATTGTTACAGCAAAATAGTTCCGGAGGATTTGCAAATATCCGATTACAAAGCAACAATGGAAAGACAGAAGGAATTTTGACAACGATCTATAAAGAAGATGGTAAATTTTCTGTGAGTGAAATGGTAAAGTATCAAGTGAAAAAACTGGAATTGAATGAAAAAAATATTATGATTTTGGAATTTTACTTATCCGATCAAGCAGAATTACAGACGGATGGTACGATGGAATTTCAATGTAATTGAATTTAAATTTTCGCCATTCGTTGCATAGAAATGCATCAAACAGCAGATAATACCATCATAAAAATTTCCAAAGTAGAAAGGAACTCATATCATGGTATTAAAAGAGACAGAAAGAACAGCAATTGAAAACCTAAGAACACAGGAGAAAAGCTGCATAGAAAAGTATCAAAAATACGCACAGCAGGCGATCGATCCAGAACTTAAAAATCTTTTTGAACAGTTACACAAAAAAGAGCAGACACATTACGATTCACTCACACAGGTCTTAGATGGAACAGTACCGTCAAGTGACTGCAATGACAGTGATGGAAGAGACTATGAACCAAGAGCAATCTATACAGCAGCGAGCCAGTCCGAAGATAAGATGCATGATGCATTTCTTGCAACTGATGCAATTGGAACAGAGAAATTGGTTTCCGGAGAGTATAATACAAATGTATTTATGTTTGGGGATAGTGATCTTAGAAAGTTAATGGCTGACATTCAGGTAGAAGAACAGAATCATGCCGAAATGCTATATAAATATAAGACAGCAAACGGAATGCAGTAATGCAATAGATATATGATAATTATGTTAAAGGACTCAGGAGTCGTGGACTTCTGAGTCTTTTGTTATCATTACAAAAATATCAATAATGTATGGATTGGATAAGATATGAAAATATGATAGAATTAATACAAATAAAGTACTATACAAGAGAGGACAAATAAGAAGATAATGAAGACAGAGCATCATACATTAACAAAGACTTGGGTTGTAGCAGCGCTGGCAAGTTTATGCTGTATTCTATGGGGAAGTGCTATTCCGATGATCAAGACAGGATATCGATTGTTACAAGTAGATACGACAAACACAGCCAGTCAGATCGTATTTGCAGGAATAAGATTTGCGTTAGCAGGACTTTTCGTCTTGATTTTTGCTTCTATACGGGAAAAGAAAATGACACTGCCCGATGGAAAGATTCTAAAATATGCAGTTCCAGTCTGCCTTGCGGAAACTGTAAATATGGTAAGTTACTAAGATTTCACGTATTTATGCGGGTTTGTAGAAGTGGTTAAGAGTGGTAAAAAGTACTTAGAAGCGGTTTACTCATACATTACTTATACATCGCATCTTTATTCAAACATACTATTTTATTTTTAATATTTCGTTCATTAACCATTCTGGTTTCCTCCTAGTATATACATCTTCTGTCATATCTTCGATTGCATGACCTATTATGTATTTAATTGCATATTCATTCAAATCAGCATTTTTCATCATAGTTGTGAAATGTACACGTCCGTCGTGACATCTATGTTCTGGATTTAGTTTTAATTGTTTTTTAATATTATTAAATCTATATCTATATTTGTCATATGTTAGTTTTAAACCACTATTACACTTACAACACTCTACAACATTTATTAAATATTCGCTATTAAGTGATTTAGCCTCATCATACCTTTTTTGGATAAGAGGTCTTATTATAGGATGAATTGGAACGATCCTATCTTCTCCAGCATCTGTTTTCATTCCCCCTTTAATGAACCAATTTTTTAAATCTACATTTTCCATTCGTATTAAGCCTAATTCTTGTGGGCGCCATCCGCTATAGCATTGAATTAATAACACATCAACATATTTTATTTTATATAAATTATCCCATAATTTTTTGATTTCTGCAGGTGTAAAATCAATATGATCTTTTTTATTTTTCTTAACTTCTTTTCTCACTTCTTTAGATAAATTAAATTGTCTGGCATAATTAGTGTCAGTTAAATCATACTCCAAAGCATAATCGAATAATAAATTAAAAATACTTTTTATTTGTCGTTTAATATTAGGCGAGGCCATATTTTTTTCATCATTTTTCATTATATAGGCATCTTCGATACAACCTTTTATATGTCGAACATGTACGTCTTTAACTTTCATATTATAAATCATACTGACGTACTTCCATGGACTTTCAATATTACGAATAGCAGAATCGCTTTTTAAATGTTTAAAATATTCTACAGACCATCTATCATATAACTCCTTAACAGTGATATCTTTATCTATATCATACGGGTTCTTATGATATTCCACCAAAGCTGCATATGCATCGTTATAAGTTTCAAAATAGGCGTTAGGTTTTAACAGTTTTGATAAGAACTTACCGTCATTAGTCTTACCTGCTGGAACCATAGCTCTATATGGTTTTCTAAGATTATGGTTATTAAGTTTTGTAATCTGACCAAAACCATTAGGTAAACGTTTTCGTCTATTACTTTTCCGTCTAATATTCGACATTTTTTTATTATTTAAGACATACCCACAGTGCGGACACATAACCGCAGAATCACTTACTTGTAAATTACATTCTGGACATTTAATTAACATATATTAACCTCCTTGTATATTTCCATAACTTACCATTGAAATTTACAGCTCGATTGTATATCTTGATGTAGGAGTGTGTCAAATCATACATCGGAAAAAAGGAGGTTTATGGTACGAGAAAGCGAGCATTTATGCCCTTTGTGCGGAGGCGAATTAAAATATTTGGGACACGTCCGGCGAATCATGAAAACTGGTAGTGGGCACTCAAAATGGATAGAAGTTAGACGTTTAAGATGCACAGAATGTGGAACTATTCATAGAGAACTACCAAATTCTTTATTACCATACAAACACTATTCGACTGATATTATAAATCGAGTGGTGTCTGGAGAAATTACACCAGATGTATTAGAGTATGAGGATTATCCGTGTGAACTAACTATGAAGCATTGGACCGAAGAATTCACAAAAGATAATTGACCGACTTCTTTTTTACTATCCATAATAAGACGCCTAGAATAGTCGTTGAAAGGAGGTAGAAGTAGATGAATGCAATTAAGTTTCCTCAAGGATCTGTACCTGTATCTGTTGCAGCTAAAGTTTTTGGTAAAGATCCTTCCTGGGTAAGAGCAGGCATTATATCAGGATGGTTACCCATTGGGAAGGCTACTAGAAACGGACAATTGATTACATCAATAGATGATATGGATTCTAAACAGGGAAGAATTAATTTTTATATTTCTCCGAAACGACTATGGGAAGAAACAGGTTACTTATGGGATGGGACGAGGTGAGTTAAATGGGAACAAAGATACGTCCGGAATTATCGAAGAAAAATAAGTATTGGATTCCGAGACATAGATATTATGAATTGAAACACTTCTGCTTACAATATCCAGAGTGGAAAGAACAGTATACTAATTTAAGTAGTGTGACAACACCGAAACTAACGGATAGAGTTTTTAGAAATATAGGGCATCATAGTGATCCGACAGAACAATGTGCTGAACGAAAGATATTTTATCAATGTCGTATTGCGATGTTAGAACAGGTGGCAGTCTTGACCGATAAAGATTTGGCTAAATATATTTTACTGGCTGTTACGTACGGACACTCTTATACATATTTGAAAACTAAGTTAGATATTCCGTGTAGCAAAGACACTTACTATGATAGGTATAGAAAATTCTTTTGGATATTAAGCGACTTAAGAGATTAGTCAGGGCTCCTTCGGGAGCTCTTTTTATATTCGCGATAATTACAAACTCTATTATGAGAGGATAGTTAGCTCAGTTGGTAGAGCGCTACGCAAGTAGAGGTCGACAGTTCGAATCTGTCACTATTTTCTTTTTGTTTTATTAACTATATTTCAAGGAGGTATCTTATGAAGAAACGAAGATTAAAACGATACGTAAAATCTCACAAGTCATTATTTTTAACATTAGCGGCATCGACAGGTGTGGTTTTGACAGGTATATTTGCAGGAACAGGGGCAATTAAAGCTAACAAAATAATCAAATCGGAAGAAAAGAAAGCTGAAATAGAAAACGTAAAATTAACAAAGACAGATATTTTTCTTTTGACTTGGAAGTGTTATATTCCAGCAGTAGCATCTGGCGTAGGTAGTATTGCGTGCATATTCGGTTTAAATGTATTAAATAAGAAACAGCAGGAACAATTGATCAGTGCATATGCTTTGTTAAATAATACTTATCACGAATATCGTAAGCAGGTTATTGAGAGATACGGAGAGGAAGTAGATGAAGAAATTAGAGAGAATTTGGGATATGCTGCGATTGGTGAATGTTCTAATATATGTAGAATCGATTGTGATTATCCGGATGAAAAAGCCATTTTTTATGATCCAATCTCTGGGAACTCCGTGGTGAAATATGAACGAGAAGTAATGGCTGCGGAATATCATTTAAACCGTAATTTTATAATTGCCGGTGGGGTAACTCTTAATATGCTGTATGATTTTTTAGGATTACCACAGACTAAGGAAGGAGAAGAATTGGGTTGGAGTTTATGCGATGGTTATTGTTGGATAGACTTCGAACATACGTTATTATCTAAAGACGATGGTGGTATGCCTGTATATTCTATCGATGCAGTATTTTCTCCACATGACGAGTATGATGATTATTGATTATCAGGTTAAGTTATAGTATAATTTATTTATATTTTAAGTCACAAGGAGGAATCAGTATGAAGAAAAAAATATTGTTGGGATTAGTACTTGTTTTGTGCTGTCTCACAGGATGTGGAAGTAACAGTGGTAATAGTAAAAATAGTAATGATAATAGTCCGCCAGAAATCAAGATGTCTGATATCGATTGGAATATTAAAAGCGGGATTATAGATGGACAGAGAAGAATAGTATTTTCATATACGAATAATACTGATTATACAATTGGTGACATAGAATTAGATTTTCAGCGAAAAGCATCAACGACTGATGATGATATGCTTAAGGAGTTTAAACTACTCAAAGATACTGGAAATTACTCTGCGGACGATGTAAAAAAATTCTATATTACCGCATATAATCATAGATTTATAAAAAGTAAAAAATCATCGAATAAAGTTAGCTGTACTATCAACCATACATATTGGGCGGTGACAGATTTAAAACAGTATAAATTAATGGAACCTGATAAAGCTACTATTGCAATAATAAAAAATGATAAATTATATACGTTTTATTATGATTTTCAAAATAAAGAAATGACGATGGACGAAGATAAAAGTGGTGAAAAAATATATTCTTGGTCCACAAGTAAGATCGCAAAGAACCTTCCAAAACCAAAATTTCAAAGTGTGGCGGTTACTTACGATACGGACGATTATTTTATTTTTAATAGTTATGGAGTAACAAAATCAGAATATAAAGAATATTTGAAGCGTATAAAAGAAAAATTCCCTACTATGAAAGACGAAAATGACACATCTTATACAGGGACAAATGATAAAAACTACGAACTTAATATATCATATAATTCATTAGACCAAAACGTAAATTGTTCTTTGGATACATCTAAATCTACAGAATCCACAACAGAAGCAACCACCACGACTACTGCAGAAAAAGTAACTACAACTGCTAAAAAGAAATCTACACAGACAAGCGGTATAAGACCAAGAATCAAGAAAGCTATTGATAGCTATGAAACAGTTATGGATTCTTATTGTAAATTCATGAAAAAATATAACGAATCCAGCGACACATCTTCTATGATGAAAGATTATGCAGATTACATGGAAAAATATAGTGATGCTGCAGAAAAATTCGAGAAGATTAAAGATGATAATCTGAACGATGACGAATTAACATATTATACAAAAGTTCAGGTTAGAGTTACGAAGAAACTAGCAGGTGTCCAGTAAATACGTGCTAAGAAGATCTCTTATACAGGAGGTCTTCTTTTTTATGCAAAAATCCGGACACAGGTTACAACAAAACATGATATTTTACTAATGCGTAAAAAGAAAGGAGAACCGATGTTTTATATTTTTTATATTTTTGGGTTTTTATTAGGAATTCTTATAGGAGTAATGGTTTCTAAACGAAATACAAAAACAGATGGAGTTTTAAGATTATTTGGATATGACGATCCAGAAGGACCTTATATGCGACTTGAATTGAGTAATGCAGAACTAAATCGAGTTAATGTTAAGAACACAGTACACCTAGAAGTGATCAGAGATAATCCGAATTCGCAAAAATAACTGACTCTATTATGGAACATATTAATTATTTTTAAGGAGGACTTATAAAATGAGTATTAAAATGCAGTTAACAGAGGAATTTAATGACGAAATTTCAGAAGTTAGTAAGATGGGGATTGGTTCTAAAGAACACAGCGCAGCTGTAGACAGTTTAACCAAACTCGCAGATAGAATTATTGAAATCGATAAGATCGACAATGAGCAAGAGTTTAAAGATAGAACTCAGACAGATGAGGCTTATCATAAAGACGAACAGCTTAAAGTCAGTAAAATCGATACAGTATTAAAACATGCGGGCAATTTTGGTAAAGCAGTGCTTATGGTTGGAGCAGGTCTTTGGGTGTATTCATCTTCTATGAAGTATGAAGAAAAAGGAATTATTCCTACAACTGATGGAGGTAGAAGCTCAATTAAGCAATTCTTAAATTTCATTAAATTGTAAGAAGAATAGAACGCTGAGGAAACTTGGCGTTTTATTTTTGTCTTTTCGCGTAGAAAACATGTCTTATTATGAAAGGAGTGATATTTTATGAAGGAAATATTATGCAGGGTATATTTTAACTACGAACATATACCAAGATTTATGACAAACAGAATGAGTGATTGGTTTATTAAAAACAGACATTCGGTTGTGAAGGTATATCATAATCATATTGAAGAGGTTAATAAAAAATGGGAATTGACAGGCGAGCCATATTCGTTTGGAGATTACTTAGAAGACATTAATCCTGAATATGTTAAAGAAATACAAAAAACGATACAACCGTTTATCAATGATATTAATAAAAAATTCATATTTTTCAAGTTTAAAATAGATCAATATGGTGATATTGTAGGTTATATACCATTTATCAAAAATTCTAAATTATGGATTACACTTGAAGAGCTCTAAACAAGGGCTCTTTCTTTTTCGCGTAGAAAACATACTCCTTTATGAGATATATTAACAATTTATAACAAAGGAGCAATATTATGATTAAGAAATTGAAAGAGAAATTATTTGACAGATTTACAGTGAAATGTAGACATATTGTTATGAACAAAGAAGATGTTATGAATACATTGGAGTTTATAAATTCAATCGGATTATGCGATGTAGGGATCGGTAATTGCGGTTGGGATGATGAACGAAAATGGTTTATAGATTTCGATGCAAGTGACATGAAATGGATAGCAGTTCGCGATGGATTAAATGTCAATAGAATCTGGAATTGGAATGATATTCCCGAAAAAGCAATTGGAAAAATATATTCAACAGATTAGAGCTTCGGCTCTTTTCTTTTTTTCGCGTAGGAAACACACCTTATTATGAGACAGATAACGTGAAAACGAAAGGAGTATTATTATGAAAAGACAGAGAAATAACAATAACGATGGAGATTACAGATGTGTAGAGGCTATGTACAGAAGAGGATGTACGGTCGACGACATTGTAAATTCTACAGGTATTAGTAAAATGGATGTCTTGGATATTGTGCAGAAAATATTCGCGTTAGACATGAAAAAGAGAGCTCTAAACTAGGGCTCTTTGTTTTTTTCTTTCGCGTGAAAAACAATTGATATTATGAAACAGAAAATCATTTTACGGAGGTATTTATTATGAAAAAATTTACGATTATGGAAACCAGAAAAATGAAAAAATGCGACATAGAAAAAGAGCTTAAAAAACATACTGAGTATTTAGAATCTTTGGGTATGGATCACGTAGAAGCTTGTGACTTCGCATCTAACATTATGAATTTTGGTGCAGCCATACAGGAAAAATTTGATGCTAAAAAACGTATGAAGAAATGATTATGTTTACACAAGGAGTCAGCAATGGCTCTTTGTTTTTATTTTTTAAGGAGGTTAGAGAAATGAGATACTTTTTTAAAAAGCCAGAAGTATATTCTTCTATTTTTGGTAAGAGGTACAACTGCGATCATCCGGTATATAATGAATGTACTCTATACATAATAGATAATCGTGGTTTAGCAGTTATTCAACAACAATACGATCCGGAGACAAAATATACATTCTGGACAAGTATTAGTTCTTGGCTGACTGATAAAATATATTTACATCCTAGATTCCGTAAGTTCTTCGATACGTATGCTGATCGTGAACAAGATGGTTTGTATCCTACGGTAACAGTACGACAAATCATGTGGGGACTACGAATGAAACCACTACCAAAAGAACCATGGGAAACATGTTTCGATCGGAAAGGATTTTAGTTCACGAAAAATACATGTCTTATTACGAAACAAAATCGAAAAATTTTAGGAGGTATTTATTATGATGAATAGAACATATTTAGAAGCAAACTATGAGGTTATTAGTCAGGCTTGTAAATTATACAGAAAAGAATTAACAATTTGTCAGGCAGCAATTATAGATGAACATCCATGGCTCGATATAGATGCAAACGATTATGTAGAGTTTATGAATACATTATCTTTGGATGTATTTATTGGTAATATGTTATGGAGTTTATTAAGGCCTGCAAGTATAGATATATGCAAAAAGCTATTGACTAACGAATTAACTTTTGAAGAATTTATAGAAAAAGATGGAGGTATTTGTGATATTAATAAATTTCACGAATTAATGGAACGATTTTAAGAACACGGGAGACTTCGGTCTCCTTTTGTTTTTCGCGGAAAATACATACTCCTTTATGAGAACATTTAGGAGGTAAGAACAAATAACTAAACGGGAGCCAACAATGGCTCTTTGTTTTATTTTTAAGGAGGTCAGAGAACATGAAGAAAAACGAATGTTATGTGGTAAATTTTAGTGACGGATATGAAATTATGAGTGAACAATTTAAAACTTATGATGAGGCTTATAAAAATATGTCTGGAGAATATAATGATTTTACACCTGAAGAACATGATGGAATATGTGCTGAAATGTCATACTTAGATGATTATAAAGCACTTTTATATTGTAATGGCAATGATGTTTATTGTTGGAATATTTGTAAAGTTACTTTTTAAGGAGGTATTTATTATGAAACTAAAAAATGTTTTTAAAAAAGACACAATGAAAAAAACAGGTACTATCGTCATGGGTATTTGTTCTATTTTCGTAGCTGCGACGGCTCAGGGTATTTCAGACTATTTGTATCAGAAATATATGCAAAATATTAATCCACATACAACGGACTATGATAAAAAATACACTACGCTGGACGACGCTGTTGATGCTATTGTACATAGTTCAATGCTTAGTGTAGATAAAAGTGATTCGATAGGTGCTATGAGAATTGATGGTTCCAGAGAATATTATGCGGCGATTATAAACATAGCAAATTCGTCTATGCTTTCAAATAACAAAAAAGAAGCAATAATTAAATTATAATTTTTAAGGAGGTCAGAGAACATGAAGAAAATCAATTCTACACAAGTGCTTAGTATCGCGGTCACCGCTCTAGGTTTAATTGGAACATTATTGTCCAGCAAACTTGAGGAAAAATCACGCGAAGAAATGAAAGCAGAAATCAAAGAAGAATTAAAGGAGGAATTACAATGAGAAAGAAAATGCCTAAATTTATTTACAAAGTAAAAAGAGGTTTTGGTAAAAGAAGCCCAGCAATTTTAACAGCCACTGGAATTCTTAGTATGGGAACCGCTGCGTTTTTAGCAGCAAAAGAAACACCCAAAGCGATCCGTCTTATTGAGGAACGAGAAGCTGAGTTGGGCGATGAATTAACACCAAGAGAAAAATTGGAAACAACTTGGAAGTGTTATGTACCAGCACTAACAACAGGTATATTTGGAGCGGCTTGTTTGATCGGATCTCATTCAGTACATGCGAGAAGAAATGCCGCGATCGCAACTGCCTATAAATTATCTGAAACAGCTCTTACAGAATATAAAGAAGCTGTAACAGAAGAGATTGGAGAAGAAAAAGAATCTCTGATCAGAAAGAAAGTCAGACAGAAAAAACTAGAGGAAACACCAACAGGACCAAACAATATCATCATTACTGGACGAGGAAATCAGCTTTGTTATGATGGTGTGTCTGGAAGAGTCTTTGAATCTGATCTAAATACTATTGAAAAAGCGATTAACAAAGTAAATCGTGAAATGACGTACGATATGTATATTTCGCTTAGTGATTTCTATGATGAGCTAGGTCTTAATCATACAGATATTAGTGATCAAATCGGATGGAATTTAGAAGATGGATTGCTTGAAGTGTCATTCGATTCTATGATCCTACCAGACGGACGACCATGTATTACGTTGGAATATCATGTAGCACCAAAATATGACTTTGCAAAATTGATTTAGGAGGTATCTATTATGATTAAGAACATAACAACAAAACTTAAAAATAAAGTAGAAACACATAAAGATGAGATTATTGGATGCGTTCTAATATCTGTATCTATGATTATTGCATATAAAAACGGTCGCGATGACGGAGGAACACAGGTTCTTAAATGGATGATAAACGAGTATCCAGAGGAATCGAAGGTCATTGTCAATGATATTTTAGCTAAACGAAACTCGCGAAAATAACAATTCATATTATGAAGGATAAACTTATTCAAAATTTCTAAGGAGGTATTTTATGAAAGAAATCAAAAATGGAGAAGTTACAGAAGAAGTATTCGATATGGACGAATTAGACGAAATGTTGGAGGACGAAGAAATGAAGGAATCTAAATTAAAAACTTTTGGATTAAGGGCTAAAAACGGATTTAAAAAACATAAGAAAAAAATTGTAGCAGGTGCAATCTTTGGATTAGGTATTTTAGCCGGTGTAGCAATTAGTAACCGAGGTAACGACGATGAAGATGATTCATATTCTGATGATAACATTTTCGATGCAGATTATACGGAGGTCGATACAGATGCAGACGACTCTGAATATGATGAATCAGAAGAAACTGAAAACGAAGAATAATATATTCTTAATGGGGACGTACCGATAACAAGGTATGTCTCTTTTTTTTATTAGGAAGGAGATTAACTATGGCAGAATATAAGCCTAATTCAAATAAGTACAAAACAGAACAGCGAAAAAAACAGGAGAAAGTTGTTCAGGGAAAAGTACGTAGAAAGAAAAAAAGTGAGGTTAGAAAATGGAAAGATATTTTCATCTCAGAAGATGTTGAAGATGTAAAGTCTTATATCATCATGGATGTAATTGTCCCTACAATTAAAAATACGATTCTGGATACTGTTTCTATGTGCTTATTTGGAGATACAGCAAAACGAAACAGGAACCATAACACGGTTTCGTATAATCGAGATTATTCATCCGCTAGTAGATCAGGAAGAACAAATCGTAGAAACACCACAAGTAGTCTATATGACTTTGATGATATTTTCTTTGATAGCCGTGGAGAGGCAGAGGAAGTTTTAGATCACATGGGAGAAATTATGGACGCATATAACGGTATCGTAACTGTAGCAGATTTCTACAATCTCGCAGGTGTTACTGGAAACTGGACAGATGATAATTATGGATGGACAAATCTATCCCGAGCTACAGTTCAGAGAACTCGAGATGGATTTATTATCAATTTACCAAAAGCAATACCAGTGTAAATTAAGGAGGAGAATATGTTAGAGAAGACATTAGATAGAGGAATTAATATGCAGAAAAATTGTGTAGAACCATTTGTGGTATGTTTTAAAAATTTTGATATGTCAATGGAATTCGAAAAAGCGCTTAGAAATTTAATTGAACAAAATGACTATATATGTGTGGCAGACGTTATAAACCTTTTTGGAGGTTATGCAAGTCCTTCAGATCGTAGATATGGATGGCTAAATTTAGCTTGGGATGATGTGGGGTCAGGTTATATTAATAACAATCATTTATTTGAATTACCGATTCCACATTACTTAGGATATTCTGAACAATATAAACCTAACACTCGACGTCCTAAGCGAGGTGGTAAACACCCATGCAGTTCTACAGTAAATCATCCAAACCATTATCAGTCTGAAACAGGATTAGAGGTAATTGATGTAATTGATGCTTTCACAGATGGATTAGATGGTGTTGAAGCGTTCGATACTGGCAACATCATTAAATATATTTGTCGTTGGAAAAAGAAGAATGGCATTGAAGATTTGGAGAAAGCTAAATGGTACTTAGAAAATCTTATCAAAGAAGTAAAGGAGAAAGAAAATGAAGATGCTAAATAATATTAAAAGAACAGGATACAAATTAAAATTTAAAGCAAAAAAACGCAGTCCAGAAATCTTTATTGTAGCAGGTGTTTTTGGAACCATTGCAAGTACAGTAATGGCATGTAAAGCGACTACAAAATTACAGGATATTACTGATGATGCAAAAGATCAGATTGATTCAGTTCATGAAGCAGCTGAACATCCAGAGAATTTACCTGAAGAATATACAGAGAAAGATGCTACACGTGATTTAACAGTAATCTATACTCAGACGGGTATGAAAATTGCTAAATTATATGCTCCGTCAATTATTATTGGATCATTGTCAATCGCAAGTATCATTACATCTCACAATATTTTGAGAAAACGAAACATAGCTTTAGCTGCAGCATATTCTACTGTTGATAAATGCTTCAAAGATTATCGCGGACGAGTTGTGGAACGATTTGGAGAAGAGATCGACAAAGAACTTAGATATAATATCAAATCTAAAGAAATTGAAACAGTAAAAAAGAATGATGACGGAACAGAAGAAGTCGTTAAAGAAGACGCTGTAACAGCTGAACTAAACAGTGAATCTGATTACGCAAGAATTTACGATGATGGTTGTTATGGTTGGTCAAAAGACCCAGCTGCAAATCTACAAGTGTTAAAGAGTACTCAGGCATTTGCGAATCAGAAACTTAAAGAGCAGGGATTTCTATTCTTAAACGATGTATACAAAATGTTGAATATTCTCCCAACAAAAGCAGGACAGGTAGTAGGTTGGATTTATGACGAAAAGAATCCGATCGGAGATAACTATGTTGATTTTGGATTGTACGATATTCATGATGAACGTAAACGTGCTTTCATCAATGGAATCGAAAGAAACGTAATCTTAGATTTTAATGTTGATGGAAATATCTTAGACAGAATGTGAATGACAGGTCTTGATAATACATATTCCGGAAATGTACATCGAGACGAATTTGATAGGAGTTACTGGTAACTACACGAAAGGAGTAACAAGATCATGAATAATAAATCTACATTTTTAGCATACGCACTGGCAGTAATGTCAGTGTTTTGCTTTGTTAGTGGCTTTGTTATTTTATCCATTTGAAAGGAGCTTGTATGGACAGACTGAGCGATATCTTATCTTTATTAGAATACTCGTTTGACAGTAAAGAAAAACGACATATCGCTGGAGGGATTCTAATCAGTATGTCACTATTGTTTGGTGGTTTAGCATTCACCATTATCACGTTACGAACGGAGGAAGAAGAAGACAATGGATAAGAAAAATTTATTTATGTTAGCTACGGGAATCGTTATCGGTTCCTGTGCTACTTGGAAATATGTGTCTGTGAGGGAACGAAATAGAGCAGACGAAGAGATTGCAGATGTAAAACGTATATATTCTTCTAAGAAGAATCAGGAAGAAAATTCTAGCGAAGATATTCCAGAGAAAGAAACATATACACCAATAGAAGAAGATAAGAATCACAACAAAGAAATTATTGAGAAAATGAACTATTCATCATTCTCAAAGAAAGTAGAAAAGGAGAAAAAAGTGGAAAGACCTTATATTATTACACCAGAAGATTTTGGCGAATGCGGATATAGCACAGTTAGTTTAACATATTATGCAGATGATGTACTGACATACGAAGATGACGATGAACTTATTGATAACCGAGATGAAATTGTTGGTGATGACGCAGTTAATCATTTTGGAGAATATGAAGATGATTCGGTATTTGTAAGGAATGATGCTAAAAAATGCGACTATGAAATCTTATATGACCAGAGAAATTATCATGATATTTATCCAGAATAAACGGAGGTATAAGTATTGCTAAATAATGATATTTATGAACAGTATTTTAATTGGTTGTGTGATATTGTAAATGTTTCTACTGTATCGTACAACAAATTGTTACGACTTTTGCACCGTACAAAATTTCGTTGGAGCAATATCAGAGATAAAAACAGAGCTGAAGATGGAACTGATTTAAGATTTAGATTTAGAAAAAGTATAGACGGTCTAAGTAGAAATGAAGTTTTAAATTGGCATGATGAAGAACCTTGTTCGGTTCTTGAAATGATGATCGCTTTAGCGATACGTGCAGAAGAACAAATTATGGATAATCCACAGGTTGGAAATCGTACGACCCAATGGTTTTGGGGTATGATATCTAGTCTTGGATTAAATGGTATGAGTGATGATATGTTCGATTTAATCGACGCAAAAGATATTATTGAACGATTTTTAGACAGAGAATATTCTCCTGATGGTAAAGGCGGCTTATTTACAATTAGAGATTGTGAATACGATTTACGAGATGTTGAGATATGGACACAGCTCTGTTGGTATTTAGATAGATTTGTGTAGGGAGGAGGAATAAGTAATGTGGTTGATTTTCTAATGATTTCAACTCGCCCGACAAAAAAAGGGACCTTAGAGATATATCCAAAATTTAAAATGTATCCAAAAAGTAAAGATTTAATGATCCGTGGTGGGGATTTTTATGCCGTCTGGATGGAAGACGAAGGTCTATGGTCTACTGACGAAGAAGATGCACTGCAGATTATTGATCGTGAACTTGATAAATTTGCAAAAGAGAATCAAGACAAATTCAATTGTAATATCAGAGTTCTGCATATGTGGGACTCTGAGACTGGTATGGTAGATAGCTGGCATAAATACTGCCAAAAGCAGAAAAGAGATTCGTTTCATATGTTAGATGAAAAACTTATATTTTCAAATACTGAAACAAAAAAAGAAGACTATGCCAGTAAACGTTTGGATTATCCTTTAGAACCAGGTGATACTTCTGCATATGAGAAACTTATATCTACATTATATACAGAAGAAGAACGGTATAAAATCGAATGGGCTATCGGATCTATTGTGACTGGAGATAGTAAAACCATTCAGAAATTCTTAGTATTATACGGTGAAGCTGGAACAGGTAAATCTACAATCTTGAACATTATTCAAAAGTTATTCGATGGATATTGTTCGACATTCGACGCTAAAGCGATTGGATCTGCTAGTAATATGTTTGCGTTGGAAGCGTTTAAGACAAACCCTTTGGTAGCAATCCAGCATGACGGGGACTTATCCAGAATTGAAGATAATACAAGATTAAATAGCTTGGTTTCTCATGAACTTATGACGGTAAATGAAAAATTCAAATCTGCATTTACGAATAGTTTCAAGGCATTTTTATTTATGGGTACAAATAAACCGGTTAAGATTACTGATGGTAAATCAGGTCTTATTCGAAGATTAATAGATGTAAAACCATCTGGTAACAAACTGAGTTCTAAAGCATATAAAGAAGCATTTGGTAAGATAGACTTTGAGTTAGGAGCAATAGCCTATCATTGTAAGGAGGTATATTTAGAAAATCCTGGTCGTTATGATAATTATATTCCAACGGCAATGTTGGGAGCATCAAACGATTTCTATAACTTTGTATTAGATTCATACCATATATTTAAGAAAGAAGACGGCACTACGTTGAAAGCAGCATGGGAAATGTATAAAACCTACTGTGACGAAGCGAAAGTGCCGTTTCCATTTTCTAAGAGAAATTTCAAGGAAGAATTGAAGAACTATTTTCATGATTTCAACGAACGTTTCAATATGGACGATGGATCAAGAGTACGAAGTTATTATAAAGGATTTAGAATAGAGAAATTCGAAAATGATAAAAAACAAAATACAGAACCAGAACATAAACAAGAACATTGGTTAAAATTTGATTCTGTAGAATCTATATTTGACGATGTTTGTAGTGATTGTCCCGCTCAATATGCTTCAGCAGAAGAAACACCAACTAATAAGTGGGAAAAAGTTACTACACAACTGAAAGATATTGATACGTCTAAGTTACATTATGTACAAATACCAGAAAATCATATTGTTATTGACTTTGATATTAAAGATGAAACAGGTAAAAAATCCTTTGAGAAGAATCTTGAAGCGGCGAGTAAGTGGCCAGCTACATATGCTGAGACAAGCAAAAGCGGAGCAGGGATTCATCTGCATTATATTTACACTGGTGGTGATCCGAAAGAGCTTAGTCGTATTTATGATAAAGATGTGGAAATTAAGGTGTTCACTGGTAAGAGTTCATTAAGAAGATTACTTACAAAATGTAACAATTTACTGATCGCTGCGATCAGTTCTGGTTTACCTAAAAAGAAAGGTCAGAGAAAAATGGTAGAAGATAAAGTAATTAAAAGTGAAAGGAGCCTCCGAGAGCAAATCAAACGGAATTTGAACAAGGAGATACATCCGGGGACGAAACCGTCGATTGATTTTATTTATGAAATCTTAGAGGGTGCTTATAACAGCGGTTTGAAATACGATGTAAGTGATATGTTTAATCCTATATTTGCATTTGCAGCACAAAGTACTCATAAAGCTGATTATTGTATTGATCTTGTGAGTAAAATGAAGTTTAAATCAGAAGATGCTTCAGAAGCTACAGTAGACGAAGAAAAACCTATTGTATTTTACGATATCGAGGTGTTTCCGAACTTATTTCTAGTCAATTGGAAACTGCAAGGTAAAGAAAAACCAGTCATTCGTATGATTAACCCATCCCCATCAGATATCGAAGAGTTATTACAGTTCAATTTGATTGGATTTAATAATCGAAGATACGATAATCACATCATTTATGCCCGTCTTATGGGATATTCTAACGAACAGCTCTATAATTTATCACAAAAAATTATCAATGGCGACAGGAATGCGTTTTTCAGAGAGGCATACAACATATCTTATACAGATGTTTATGATTTTGCATCCGCAGGAAACAAAAAATCCCTTAAAAAGTTTGAAATTCAGTTAGGAATCCATCATCAGGAGCTTGGATTGCCTTGGGATGAACCAGTTCCAGAAGATAAATGGACTCTTGTGGCGGAATATTGTGACAATGACGTTATTGCGACAGAAGCAGTATTCAATCATTTATCTGGGGACTGGACAGCTAGACAGATTCTGGCTGATTTAGCTGGAATGACAGTGAATGATACGACAAATACACTAACAACAAGGTTTATTTTTGAGATGAACAGGCATCCACAGGATCAATTCTGTTATCGTAATCTATCTCAACCTGTATACGACTTGAATGAAGATGTGCGAGATTTCTTACAAGAGGCGTGTCCGAAGATGATGTGTATGACACATGGAGAAGCCGGTAGTTTGCTTCCCTATTTTCCTGGTTATACATATGAGAATGGGGTTTCAATGTATCGCGGTAAGAAAGCTGGAGAAGGTGGATATGTAGAAGCTCAGCCAGGAATTCATATTAATGTAGCTTTGTTAGATATTGCATCCATGCATCCACATAGCACAATTGCTGAATGTTTATTCGGCCCTGTATTCACAAGACGATTTAGAGAAATCGTTGAGGGACGAGTTAGCATCAAGCATGAAGCATGGGAAGAAGTAAATGGTATGTTAGATGGTAAGTTAACACCATATATCGAGAAGGTTAAAAATGGAGAAATGACAGCAAAAGAGTTGGCGAATGCTTTAAAGACAGCGATCAACTCTGTTTACGGATTAACTGCAGCCAACTTTGAAAACGCATTTAGAGATAATCGAAACAAAGATAATATTGTTGCTAAGCGTGGAGCTTTATTTATGATTGATTTGAAGTATGCGGTGGAAGAAAGAGGATTCACAGTTGCACATATTAAGACAGACTCTATCAAAATTCCAAATGCAACACCTGAAATCATTCAATTTGTAATGGATTTCGGAGAACAGTATGGATATGCGTTTGAGCATGAGGCTACTTATGACCGAATGTGTTTAGTAAATGATGCAGTTTATATTGCAAACTTTGCTACAGCTGAAAAATGTCAGGAATTATACGGATATGTTCCAGATGATAATAAGAAAAAAGGTGGAAAATGGTCTGCTACAGGCACTCAGTTCCAGATCCCTTATGTATTTAAGACGTTATTTAGTAAGGAAATCGTTGAATTTAATGATCTGTGTACTACATTCTCTGTATCTAAAGGAGATTTATATTTAGATGTCAATGAAAAACTACCGGATGTTACTGAATACGAAAAACAGTTAGAAAAACTAGAAAAAGCGTATAAGCAAGGTAAGATTTCTGACACAATGTTTGAGCCTGAATCACAGGAATTAGCAGATAAAATCGCTGAAGGACACGACTTACATTTTGTGGGAAGAGTCGGGCAATTTACACCGGTTAATCCTGGACATGGTGGAGGAGTGTTATATCGTGTGAACGATGGGAAAAACTATAGTGCTTCGGGTACCAAAGGATATCGTTGGATGGAATCTGAAATGCTGAGAGGTGTTAATACCAAAGATATTGAAGTTGATGGTAAGATGATCACTGTTTTAGACGATAAAGACGATCTAGTTGATATGAGTTACCACAATAAAATGATAGACGATGCAATCGAAACTATATCTCAGTATGGAGACTTTGAGATGTTTGTATCTCAGGAAGCACCGATGTTACAACCCGTTAATTTTATGACTATTCCGGATGGTATACCAGAAACAGTGCCATTCGCGTAAAAAACAAAGCTTATTATGAAAGGAGTGATGAATCATGAAAATTAAAGATTGGATGAAACTTGGAGCTGGTGTTTATGCAGCACATTGCACTTATGTAGTTGTATCAACTACAGTAGCTATGTTATTAGAACCAGTAAATAACAAGTTACAGAAAATTAAAAAAGAATTAGAAGATTCAAAACCAGAAAACGAAGAGGAGTCCTAATAAGGGCTCTTTCTTTTTGTTTTAAATTTATTAACCAAATTATATTTCAAAGAAAAAAGGAGAAAGAATTATGAATTTAAATTTTGGACCAAGAGGAATTTTACAGATTGATAAAGCACATATTGTGTATCGTAACTTTGCAGGTGTTGGCGACAAATACAACCGTGAGGGAGATAGAAACTTTGCTTTGGTTATCCCTGATGAGGAGATTGCAGATGCTTTACTTGCGGATAAAAATCAATACGGCGTTGCATGGAACGTAAAAATCAAACCAAACAGAGAGGAAGGCGAGCCACCGTTTATCACTCTTCCAGTAAAAGTGAAATTCAATGGTAGAGGTCCTAAAGTTATTGTACAGTCAGGATCTCGAACTATCAAATTAAATGAGAATACGGTAGGAACAATCGATCAGATGGATATTGAGTCTGTAGATTTGGATATTCGTCCGTACGATGACGTAGTACAGGATAAACCATTCAGAGCAGCATATTTACAGTCTATCTGGATTCGCCAGAGAGTAGATCGTTTTGATGAAAGGATGGCCGAGGAAGAGTTCCCTGAAGACGAATAATAGGAGGTGATATTATGAGTCAATTAAAAAAATATTTAGACCTCAGAAAAAAACACGAAAAAGAGCTTACCGATTTCCCTATGAAATACGCATTTTCAGATGAAGGATTAGACAAAGCATTAAAAGAACTGGATGCTAAGGAAGAAGAATGTACAAGCATTATCGGTTGTGGAGATGTTATTAGAAAAAAAGATATTCCAAATTGGTTTAATATGATCAAACGACATAAAGATGAACTCGATGAGCTTATGAAAAACCATGATGTAGCATATGAAGCGTTTCTTTACGAAATGAATAATCATGAATATGCAATCAACTGGGAAGGCGATGCTGACGTTCTTGGATGCTTTGGTATGAGTGAGAAAACATTAGAAGAGAAAGGGTTACTTTCCGAATATCGCAGAGCTCAGGCGACGCATTATAAGTCAATGCAGAAGAATGGTGTGATCTGATGGGAACACAGTTCTTAAGAGATTATCAGTTAGATGCAGTCAACGAGATGTTTAGTGGCTGCATCTTAGCTGGTGGTGTCGGATCAGGGAAAAGTCGTACAGGTCTTTATTATTATTTTAAAGAAAATGGCGGAAGCATGATTCCAAATTTTAAACCTATGAAAAAACCGCAGGATCTATATATCATAACAACAGCTATGAAAAGAGATTCTCTTGAGTGGGAAGAGGAATTACTTCCATACCATCTTTATGCTGAGCCAGGCGGAGAGAACTACTATAAAAATAAAGTAGTAATTGATTCTTGGAATAACATAAAAAAGTATATAAATATACAAAACGCGTTCTTTATATTTGACGAAGACAGAGTACAAGGTTCTGGCGCATGGGTTAAGGCATTTTTAAAAATAGCTAAGGTAAATAAATGGATCATATTATCTGCCACTAGTGGAGATTGCTGGATGGACTATGTTCCAGTATTTATCGCGAACGGTTTCTATAAAAACAGAACTGAGTTTATAAGAGAGCATGTGATATATTCTCGATATACGAAATATCCAAAAATCGATCGATATTTAAATACAGGTAGATTAATACGCTTACGAAATAAAATATTGGTCGATATGGATTTCATTAGGGATACAGTACCACATCATGAAGATATTTATGTTCCGTACGATATTTCTACTTATAAAGATGTGATCAGAAATCGCTGGGATATTTATAAGGACGAGCCTATACAGCAAGCGGCAGGGCTTTGTTATGTTTTGCGACGGGTCGTAAATACAGATGAGCGACGAGCTATGACTGTTTTAGAGATATTAGAAAAGTCGCCGAGAGTCATTATATTCTATAACTTTGATTATGAGCTAGACATTCTTATGAATATTGCTTATGGAGAAGACGTAGAGGTAGCTCAATGGAACGGGCATAAGCATCAACCAGTGCCAGACACTAAAAGTTGGGTATATTTAGTTCAATATACAGCTGGATGTGAGGGTTGGAACTGTATAAAAACGGATACAATCATATTTTACAGCCAGAATTACTCTTATAAAGTCATGGAACAAGCATCCGGACGTATTGATAGGCTAAATACACCATATAAAGACCTATATTACTACCATTTGAAGAGTCGAAGTGGCATTGATCTTGCTATATCTAAGGCTCTTACAAAGAAAAAGAAGTTCAATGAAAGAGGTTATACAGATAAAATGTTTAAACCAAGATCATCAACCACGAATTCAAAATTAAGTATTAAAGATCGAATTGAATTATTACAGAGAAAGATCATTTTAAATAGTATAGCTTACTATAAATACAATAAAAGTCCTATGTCAGATAAAGCATATGACGAAATGAGTAAAGAATTAGTAGATATGCAAAAAAAATATCCAAATATAAAAGATACTATGTACGGTTACGTTTTTTACGATTTCGATGGAACCACAGGTTTTGATTTATTTGATCGATTAACCTCAAAAGATAAAGAATATTTAAACAATATAGCAGGTCATGCGTTATTTGATTAATGAAACAGATATTTATACAAAGATTTGAAGGAGATATTTTACTATGAAGAAATTTTTAGCAGTTTTATCCTTAGTATGTATGTTAACAGTAAATGGAACTAGTGTTAATGCAGCTGAAGACAGTAATGTTGACTTGAAAGGTTATGAAGAAGTACAAAAAACATTCAAACCGCATGTCGACGAGAAGATCAGACAAGAAAAACAGGCTGAAAAAGCACGAAAAGAGGCTATAAGGCGTAAAAAAGCAGAGCAAAAACGCAGAGAAGAAGAAGCTCGAAAGGATTTGGGCAGAAGATTCGGTACTTTTAAAATTACATATTACTGGATCGGAGAAGATCGGTGGGGATATCGTACCGCTATGGGTGTAAGAAGCAGTAGATTCTATACAGTCGCCGTAGATCCGGATATTGTTCCACTTGGAAGTATCTTAACAATCAATGGAGAAGAATATTATGCCGTTGATACTGGAAATAAGGTACAAGGAAACGTGATTGATATCTTTTCAGAAGAACCTTTACACGAAAAATGGTATACCAGAGACGTAAAAATCGTTAGATGGGGAACATGGAGGAGAAGATAATATGAATTTAAGACAGAAATGTAAGAAATTAAAGAAAGAGAACGAACATTTACAAAAATATATTCCGGGATATCCATCACCTATCATACATGTCGATCATTATAAGATAGTTACATTAGCTGCACGAAAAGAGCTTAATCCTAAATATGAAACTTTGGATTATTATCGGGATCTAATGAAGAGTTATTTACTTGAAGATGTTACCGATGATGTAAAAAAATTCGTTAGAACTGAACAGTATAGAGATATGAATACCGGTAGAATGGTTATAGAAGGTCGTGTAAAAGTGTGTGAACCAGATTAAGGAGGAGATAATATGAATGCAAAGAAATGTGATGTATGTGGTAAATTCTTTCTACCGTATCATGATAGCGATTATGGAAAAGTATTTAATAGAATGAATATACGAGCGATAGATATGAATGGTTATACTTTTACTGATGATGATTACGACCTTTGTGGAGATTGTGCTGTATCTTTGAACGAATGGTTGGAAAGTCAGGGAGTGGATAATGCTGAAGCTCGCTGATTATTTTAACAAACATGACATCGACTATGACATGAGGTATATTCCAGAGTCAAAAGCCATAAAATATACATTCGTAAAACATGGATACCGTGTCATATTAGAAGAAACAATTGAAACGTTAAAAAATCTCGATCATTCTAGTTGTCTTGTTATGAATTTTATTATGGATCGTTGTAAGATTGGTCAGGATTTATTTGAGAGTCTATCAAATGGTAGGCTCTCTTTTTAGATTAGGAGGTTAGAGAAGATGATCAAAACAGAAAACCATTTAGCTGAAAAATGTCAGGGGTGTCCATGTTTCGAGGCAACTATGCATCGTGACGATATATACACTGATCACACAGTAGCAGTAACTATTCTTTCTATAGATTGTTCAAATCGAACATTGTGTGATTCTATAGAAAGACATCTTGAAGAAAGAGAGGAGAAATAAATATGTGGACAGTAATATTTTTAATAGCTTTCATCGCTTCAGTAATATTGGCAGTATCATTTGATAATAAGGGTTATTTTGGATGGTATATGGTATTTATTGTAGTGGCTATAGTATCAGTTATAGGTTTGGGTGTAAGTATTACCTATTACATATCAGTGTCAGATTTACCAGATTGGTTTAAGTTCTATTTATTATCAAGATAGGGGGTTGAAGAAAATGAAAAAATCAAGTAAAAAATCGAGGATTGAGATTTGGGGTTATAAGTACATAAATAATGTAGATAAACGAGACGAACAAGATAGAAACGTTGAAGTAATACAAATCGAACCAGGCAATTCACCCGGTGATTATATTGTTGAGGTGGTCGATAAAAAACCAGAAAGATTTCAGATAAAAGAAGTCGATCATAGTAGAGGTACTGGTTTGTGGTATCCAGGCGATGATGAGTAGGAGGTCAGAGAAGATGAATAAAAACAAAACAGTTATTGGCGAAATTAATGTAGAAGTAAAAGCTGGTCTTAGTGTTGATAGAAAGACTGCAGATATTTGTATGGATTTGTTAGCTATATATTTTAACAATATGGGATTTAAAGGTGTGATTTTAGATTTTCCTAAAGGTGATATGCGCGGATGCGCAGTTAGACCAATAGAAACTGATGATGAAGTCATGTTTGCTATGCGCGCACCATTGAGAGAAAAAAGAAGCAAGAAAAAAGAGGAGGATTAAACATGCTGAACTTTTTAGTATTAGCTGAGAACGCAAATGACGCCAGACACAAATATTTGGTACTTGTCGATCAGCTTAGAGAAGCGGAAATCAAATATAGGCAACATTTTAATCAACTTGTCATAACTACAGATAATACAAGAACTAAATTCGTATTTTCAAGAAAACAATGTCTAGGTATAAGACCAATTCCAGATATTATCTGTGGTACAAATAAGAAACTTATAGACAGTAACTTTGATGTGGTGAGTGATCACGAACCTATATATTACATAAAACAAAAGGAGTTAGACGAATGGAATACGATTTAAAGCAAGTACATTTTAACGAGTATTGTCATACTTGCAAATACGCAAATAAAAACGAGGATGAAGATCCATGTGATGAGTGCTTAGCTCACCCGGTTAATCTATATTCTCACAAACCAGTAAATTGGGAGGTGAAAAAGAAAGGATATGGAACAACGAAAAAATAGAAAATACGGAACATTATGTGTGATGTTAGGTTTGTTATCGATACCGGTTACAGACTATGACATCACATTTTTTATTTTAATGCTAATAACAGGTGTTCTGTTATTTGTAACTAAGAAACATATATTCGATTAGTTTTAGGAGGTCAGAGAAATGCAATTAGGAGAATATTTAAAAACACTACCTGAATCACAGACGGTAGCAGTCGGAACTGTAGGCGGAAGCGGATGGGTGTATATCGGAACATTAGCTGATCTGAATAATATCGTTACATCTTTCGCTTCCATATTTAGAAATGCCAAACGTGAACTTGAAAGAGATGAGCAGTTTCTTAATAGTGGACGAGCCGAATCCAAAAATAGTATTGCAAAAGTAACACACAGAATAGAACATCATAAAGCTTATCTTGATGGATATTTACCAGCACTAAAAAGAGATATACAGCGAGTATATAACAGATTCACGGACAACTCTATAGCGATCGTTATTGACGGACGAGAATACGGATACTGGGACGAAGAAGAATATAAAAATAGATACAGACAGACGAAAGTGAGGTACAAACTATGAGTGTAAGAGATAGATTTGATAGAGATACATTAAATGCTTTACAGAGTATTGCTAGATCACTCGAACGAATTGCTGATTCTATGGAAAAGATGGAAAAGAATAATAATAAAAAATCAGTTAATCCTAGTAAAAACGAAAAAAACTTGGGAGCTGAGAGGATATGGTAATGATTTTTAAAATTATATTAGTAATTGTCTATCTATTCTTTGGTTTCGTTTGTGTATCAATATATGACTCATGGGGATTTGATGATTCTGTTGACCCACCGATGATCTTGATATTATTATGGCCAGGAGCTTTAATAATGATTTTATTTGTAGTGATGTTAAACTTTGCTTATTTGTTAGGAAAAAGAATAGCCAAATGGTTAGACAAGATTATGGAGGATAAAGAAAATGAGTAATATTTTAGTTTTTATTATTAAAGCTTTGACTATTTATGTAGGTGTCTACGGAATTGTAGATAGGATCTGTAACTGTATCGAGAAATGCAGAGGAGGGAGATATTCATCATGATTAAACTAACACGTAGTTTTAAAGAGTGGTTGTTTGCTAATTATCCATCTATATTTATCCCAGTTACTTTCGGACATACAGAGTTGATCACTGATGAAATATATAATGAATATTTGAAATGGATTCACTTGAATAAATAGGAGGTATTTAATGAAACCAGTAACAGAGAGTTTTATTGTTAGTTTTACAAATTCAACAGGTAAAGAAGAAGATTCTGTTTTGATTGTTGGTCAGAAGCAGATGAATCATATGGCGGCTATTAAGCAGGCGTATCAGGGAAAAGAGGCTGTTGATATTTACGAGAAGTTGAAAGGAGAGAAAGTATGAGTTGGCTATTACTATTTTTATATATGACCATCGGTGTATGTATAGGATCGCTTATTGATTTACTCGTATTTAAGACTGATCCTGAAAAAGTTACTAAGACTTTTGTAGCGATTGAAATTACAGCGATATTTGTTATCATTACCGGAGCTGTATTTATGGGAGGTAAAGTAGTATGATCGGAAACATATTGTTTAGCATCATTATCTTTGTGATATTGGTGTTCTTATTTTGTTTGGCATTTGGTATTGTCGTTCTAGCAGTATCAGGTGCCATTTTTACTATAAGTGAACTATTGGTTAGACTTATGAAGATTGGCAGTAAGTTGCGATCTTGGTGGGCTATGAAAAAATGGAAATGGAAGTTTAAGAAACGTTTCGATGATGCACCTACGGCAGATTGTTATTGTATTGACTGTAAGCATTTTAAGAAAGGGTATACCGGTCATGGTGATTGTGACTATTGCGACTTATATTGGAAGAAAACACCAGATGATGGATTCTGTTGGAGTGCTGTTAGAAAGGAGTGATTGATATGGATATTTTATGTACAGTTTATATGTATCTGTGGTTTATCCTTTTAATAGTTATAGCTTTATGTGCAATTATCTTTTGGGTCAAACAATTATTAAATCTGTTAGATGTAATAGATCGTTGGAAGAAACATAAGAAGGAGTAGACGATATGGTTAATAGAAATGAATACTGTAAAGACTGTGATAGGAGTATTTACGCAGAGCATCCAAGCTGTGATGTTAATATTGAGAATGCTGGTAAATACGTTATGGCAGGAGACGTTTGCTATTGTAAGATAATCAATGGTGAAGCGGTTGAAATGCGACGGAAGGAGTGATCGATATGGCAACTATCGTAGTATCAAAAGAAGTGATTGATATTATAACTATCGTGTTATCAAAAGAGGATTGTTACTTATCTTTGCCTGACTTTTATGAGGTGTTGGCTGATAAGGTAAGTAAGCATAACGGTGGTTCACGTCCGACTATTGATTGTAGAAAGATTAGAATTACTAAATCTGTATACGATGAACTCAAACGATGTCTCAAAGAAACGTATAACATGACACCTCTTGAAATAACTAGTTTATTCCTTATATATGGTCCGAAACCTGATTTACCTGAACAAGAAAACACACCTTATATAGCTACTTGGGAGGAGTGATTGATATGAAATCTTGTAAAGGTTGTAGGTATGAAAAGAGTATGACGCGTAATATTTTGTTGGGTTTATGCACAGGTTGTAAGCGTGCGTACACTCGTGAAGACGATCGTGAGATGTTCTCTGACAAGTATATTTCAGATGGAAAGCAGGAGTCTTGCTACGATTGTAGGTATGTTGAGCAGTGTTATTTGACTGAAAAACGTATGAAAAAATACCCAAATGGAGCGTGTCAACTTAAGGATATTTTCCGTATGAAGGAGGAAAGAGGGCAATTTTATAATAAAAAATCTAGCTAATTTTGTGGACACTTTTGAAAATAAAAGTGGGCTTTTGGTCAATTATGTTTGGGCAACTCGTCAATTTTGTGAAAATGGCGGGTTATTTTTGTGTCAATTTTGAAGAATTTTGGTCAGTTTTTGGCCATTTGCCCACTTTCTGCCCACTTTTAAAAACAAAAGTGGCCACGCAAAAACCACGTATTTATGCGGGTTTGCGGGGTTTCTGGTCAAAAACCCACTTTTATTTCTATTTAATTGTGAAGAAAAAAATAATAAATATATATAGATTTGCGAAAAAAAGTGGGCTTTTGACCAAAACTATAAAAAACACACATTTTTACAAAATTTTACTATTTTTAAAATTCGCGAAAAAAACATGCCCTTTTATGAGAGAGAGGACTGATTTTAGTTGTCTCTCTTTTATTTCTCAGACCTACTTAAGACGTTCATCTGATAACTCACACAAGATGGACTCCTTTCTGTGATGTACGATGATTTTTAATATTGGTATGTTAAATCATCTTGTGTGAGTTGGATGGATGAAAGTGAAAAGGAGATAAAAATGTTAGAAAGTAAATTTCAATCTGATTTAAAAAAAGAGTTAAAAAATAAATTTCCAGGATGCATTGTTATGAAAGCTGACTCAGCAGACATTCAAGGTATTCCTGATCTTTTAATTTTATACAAAGATAAGTGGGCTTCTCTTGAAGTTAAGAAAAATAAGAAAGCTTCGCATAGACCAAATCAGGATTACTATGTTGACAAAATGGAAGACATGTCATTTTCGCGTTTTATATATCCAGAGAATAAGGAGGACGTATTAAATGATTTGGAACAAACATTCAAATCTTGAGGGGCTTCATGCTCCATTTAGCGCAAGTCAAAGTGCATGGTTAAGATACGATGATGAGAAATTACTTAGCGTCTATGATAACAAGAAAGCTTCTTACATAGGAACACAGTTACATGAATGGGCTAAGAATACAATTGATTTAAAAATAAGACAACCTCGGTCTAAGAAAACTTTATATGCATACGTGAATGATGCAATTGGTTTTCGAATGAATACCGAAGTTGTCTTATTTTATTCTGATCATTTCTTTGGTACCGCAGACGCAATCAGTTTCGATAAAGGTATATTGCGAATTCATGATCTTAAGACTGGTAATCATCCAGCTAAAATGGATCAGTTAGAAGTATATACTGCATTATTCTGTTTGGAATATAGATTAAAACCAAATGAATTAAAAGATATAGAACTGCGAATATATCAGAACGATGAGGTGATAATCCATAAACCAGATCCTGATGATATATCAACCATTATGGACATTATTATTCATGATGATAAATTGTTAGAAAAAAGAGACGAGGAGGAATTAGGACGATGAATGAAGTTGTTCAAGAAATGATGAGTATATATTTGGATTCAGGAATGTCTGATGAAGAATACATAGAGCATTATGGAATGCCTCGTCGAAGCGGTAGATATCCTTGGGGTTCTGGCGAAGATCCTTATCAGCATGGAAGTAAAGACTTTATTAGTAGAGTCGAAGATTTAAAGAAAACCGGTTGGACCGAAACACCTGAAAATATCAAAGAAGCATTTGGTATCAATACTACCCAATATAGAATTGAGAAAGCTTTAGCTAAAGATGAACGTAGAGCGTATAACGTTGCAACTGCAAAGTCTTTAAAAGCGGATGGGCTGAATGATTCTGAGATCGGTAGAAAAATGGGTGTAAATGAATCCACTGTTCGAAGTTGGTTTAATGCAGAATCAGAATCAAGAATGAAACAGTCCAAAGAGACAGCTAATTTTATCAAGGAACAAGTAGATAAAAAAGGAATGGTCGATGTTGGTACTGGTGTAGAACGAGAGTTGAATGTATCAAAGACTAAATTCGATCAGGCTTTATATTTGTTGGAACGAGAAGGATATCCAATTTATAAAGGTGGTATTCCACAGGCAACCAATCCTGGGCAACAGATTAATCAGAGAGTTATTTGTAAACCAGGAACGGAGCATAAAGAAATATATAATTATGACAAAGTATATTCTTTGAAAGATTATATTACTCGTGATGGTGGTGATACATACGAAAAGAAATTTAGCTATCCAGCTTCTTTAGATTCTAAACGACTAAAGATCAGATATAACGAAGATGGTGGTATTGAAAAAGATGGTGTTATCGAAATTCGAAGAGGCGTGAAAGATCTAAGCCTTGGCGAATCAAGATATGCACAGGTTCGTATATTGGTTGATGGCACGCATTATCTTAAAGGAATGGCTGTATATTCTGATGATTTGCCAAAAGGTGTAGATGTTATGTTTAACACAAACAAATCAAAAGGTACACCGATGATGGATGTATTGAAACCTATTAAAGACGATCCTGACAACCCTTTTGGAGCATTAATTAAAGATGCTGATAAAGGTGGTCAGTATTGGTATGATCCAAAGACTGGCGAAAGAGTTAGTTCTAGTAAACCAGGAGCAAAACTCGGACTTATTAATAAGAAATCCGATGAGGGTGATTGGAACGATTGGGATAATACATTACCTGCTCAGTTCTTGTCTAAGCAGTCTATTTATATGGCTAAGAAACAGTTAGGTCTAGCCCGTGCTGATAAACAGGCAGAGTTTGATGAAATAAAATCATTAACAAATCCCACGGTTAAGAAATATCTCTTACAAAAGTTCTCAGATACTTGTGATTCTGCAGCCGTAGAGCTTAAAGCGGCAGCATTACCTGGACAAAGATACAGTGTCATTATTCCAATTACAACAATGAAAGATACAGAAGTTTATGCACCTAATTACGAAAACGGTACTAAACTCGCGTTGATAAGATTTCCTCATGGTGGAACCTTTGAAATACCAATTCTGACTGTAAATAATAAACAGCCTCAAGCAAGAAAGCTTTTAGGAACCGATGTGCCCGATGCTATTGGTATTAATCATAAAGTTGCGGATCGTTTAAGTGGCGCTGATTTCGACGGAGATACAACAATGTGTATTCCAACGCATGATAAAGCAGGAAAAGTTAAGATCACATCTACAAAACCATTAGAAAAATTAGAAGGATTCGATCCAAAGACAAGTTATGGTGCGTCAGAAGTTAAAGAAGATGAAGATGGTAATAAACATTACTATCGAGATGGTAGAGAATACCGAATCATGACTAAGACTGATACAGAAATGGGTAAGATATCGAACCTAATTACTGATATGACGTTAGCAGGAGCAAGTCCTGACAAATTAGCTAGAGCTGTTAGACATTCGATGGTTGTTATTGATGCCGAAAAACATAAACTAGACTACAAACAGAGTGAGTTAGACAATAATATTCGCGCATTACGTAAAGAATACCAGCCTCATATGGATGAGAATGGACGAATGCGTTATGGCGGAGCTTCAACTCTTATTTCAAGAAGTAAAGGAGAGAAGCAAGTTGAGAAACGTCAGGGTACACCTAAGATTAATATCAAAGGCACCCCAGACTACGATCCAACCCGACCTGAGGGAGCGTTGATCTATAAGACTGCCGATGACTCAAAGTACACCGTTAAGAAGCTGAATCCTAAAACAGGTGAGATAACAGAAGTCGTAAAGACTCGATATCAGAAGAGTACTAGGATGGGAGAAACAGATGACGCTAACACCCTAGTATCAGAAGCAAAACATCCAATGGAACTCGTTTATGCTGATTATGCTAATAGTATGAAAGCTATGGCTAATGAAGCACGTAAAGAGATGATGAGTACCGGTAAGATAGCATACAGTAGTGAAGCTAAATTGAAGTATCAGAAAGAGGTTGATTCTTTAAAAGCTAAACTTAACACTGCGCTATTGAATGCTACTCGTGAGAGAGAAGCACAACGTAAAGCCAATGCTGCGGTTAATAAGAAAATAGAAACTACTGAGATGTCTAAGAAAGATCTTAAGAAAGCTAAACAACAGGCAATCTCTAAATACAGAGATGAAGTCGGTTCTATTGCTAGGCGTGATAGATCAATACCAATTACAGAGAGTGAATGGAAAGCTATTCAGGCTGGTGCTGTATCTGAGAATGTTCTTAAGAAGATACTTGATAATACCGACATTGATGTGCTTAGACAATTAGCTACACCAAAAGCTACTAAAGAACTTAGTGCGGCTAAAGTAAACCGAATCAAAGCGTTGAGTGGATCTAACTACACTATTGATGATATAGCTAAGAAGTTGGGTGTATCAGCGTCAACCGTAAACAAGTATTTGAAAGGAGTTTAATGAATGATTGAATATCGATTAACTACATTTGATAATCCTTTTGATCCGTTTGACGACTTTACTCAATGGCTTTTGTTTGATAACGAAAAAGGATACAACACTTGTGGTTACTTAGCAAGATTACTTGCCAACCTTCCTGACGATTTGTCGGAAGTTGAAGAAGAACAGGAGAAAGAAAAAGCAATTGATACTATCATCGCTAACGATTTCTTAAATATTTATAAGAAAGTTGAAAGAAAGAGCGACGAACACGTATATGCATTTGATTAAGGTATAGGGGGGTGTCTAAAAAACTACTCCCTCCCCTACATCGCCGCCCTCTTTAAAAATTCTCCGGCGGTATTTTTCTGACAACATTTTGGTGCATACATACCTATAAAGAAAGTAAATTATATAAAATTACAAGATTTTATCAAAGCGTTTTTCATAAAAGATACTTTATCCTAAAAAATTTCTACTATGAGTCTATATTGTCTGTCCAAAAAGAAGTTAATAAATCCAATGTATGCACCAAAATGTTGTCAGAAACTATCGAATTAGCAATAGTAAACATGTAAAAAGGAAGGTGGAAGCATGGCTAAAAAAGGCGAAACAAGACCGCCAGCAACATCTCCAGAGGTACAGGAAGCTCGAATGGTTAACATGGCATATAAGTTAGCTGAGAGACAGATGATGGAAGGTACTGCATCGTCTCAAGTTATCACTCATTTCTTAAAACTTGGATCATCAAGAGAAAAAAGAGAGATGGAAAAGTTAGAAGAAGAGAATAAGCTGTTGCGGGCAAAAACAGAATCGCTAGAATCAGCAAAACATGTCGAAGAATTATATGCCGAGGCTATAAAGAGTATGAAAAAATATTCAGGACATGAAGACGAATGATGAGGACATATAGTGAACTTATATTATTACCGACGTTTGAAGAACGGTATGAATATTTGAAATTAGATGGACAAGTTGGACAAGAAACTTTCGGAAGTGATCGTTATTTAAATCAATTATTCTATAAAGATCGTGAATGGCTTTCTATAAGAAATGACGTGATTATTAGGGACGCTGGAAGAGATCTAGGTATTGAGGGACGTGAATTGAATTCATATATAATTGTACATCATATGAACCCGATTACAAGAGATGACATTATTAATAGGACTGAATTATTACTAAATCCAGAGTATTTAATATGCGTAAGCGCACGTACCCATAAAGCAATACATTATAGTGATAGCGGGTTGTTGATATCTGATCCAGTAATTCGACAAAAGAACGATACTTGTCCATGGAAGAGATAAATAGAACTCGGGTGATCTTCGGACCCCGGGTCTTTTTATGCCTAAATTTAGAAAGGATGGTAACGAATGAAACAGTATATTGGAGCAAAAATAGTTAAAGCAGAACCGATGACAAGAGGTGATTATAACGATTACAGAGGATGGCAGATTCCTGCAGATGAAGATCCGACGGATGAAGGATACTTGATGGAATATAAGAATGGACATGTGCAATGGTTGCCAAAAGAAATGTTCGAAGCTGATTATATCAAATATAACAAAAACAAATTACCGGCAACAGCTGTTGGCATGATAAGTACAGATTATAAAGAACGATTCAAGGCAGAATATGCTCAGTTAGTAATTCGTTATGACGGATTAAAAAGAATGCTTAAAAAGTGGGATGATGGAACACTTAAGTTTGAACCGACTTGTCCACGTAGCATTTACAACATGCAGATTAAAGCAATGTCTGAGTATATTGCAGTGCTTGAAGCAAGGGCAGTGATTGAAAATGTAGATTTGATGTCTGAATAAAAGCCGGAGCAATCCGGTATAAGGACTCTTATCTCAGTTGGTTAGAGAAATCGTCTCATAAACGATAGGTCCTGGGTTCGATTCCCAGAGAGTCCAGTTATATGATCATTAAAGGAGGTGAAAATGATGAAAGCAACTGTTTGTAATTGTGAAAAATTATGTGTTAGAGCAAATCCTTCTAAGGACTCTAACATTTTAACAATTATCGATGTTGATACCGTTTTAGAGTGTGAACAGAGTGAATCAACAGATTGGTGTTCAATAACAAAAATTAACGGAATACCAGCAATTGGTTATTGTATGAGTAGATACTTAAAAACTGATGAATCGAATAATAGAAAAGAGGTAAAACATGGATGAAGAATTTAGCATTTTAAATAGTGTTAAGAAAATGATTGGAATATCGTCCGATTATAAAGTATTTGATCAAGATTTGATCGTACATATTAATTCTGTATTCATGATTCTACATCAGTTGGGTATTGGTCCAAAAAACGGTTTTAGCATCACTGATGAAAATACTGTTTGGACTGATTTTGTATCAGATGAATCTAATCTTCACGCGGTTAAAACTTATATGCATTTAAAGGTGAAATTATTATTCGATCCTCCTTTAAGTACTGCTGTTATGGAATGTTATAAAGAACAAATCAAAGAACTAGAATGGCGACTAAACGTACAAGTCGAAGGAGGTCAAAATGACACAGAATGAATTATATCATCATGGCGTCCTAGGTATGAAATGGGGTGTCAGAAGGTATCACAACCGTGACGGGACTTTAAACGAACGAGGTAGACGAAAAGCTGCTAAGTTAGAGAATCGATATTCTGATTTAACAAATGGTAGAAATATCCGTAAGAAAAAAATTTCTAAGGGGATGAATGATAAACCCGTAAAAGCTATGAGTGATGTCGAACTTAAACAGAAAGTAAATAGACTTAGATTAGAAAAAGACTATCTAGATCTTAACAAACAAGTTAGTAATCTAGAAAATAAAACGATTTCAAAAGGGCAAAAACAAGTTTCTAAAATAGCCAATAAAGCAATCAATGAAATTTTAGTTGGTTCCGCTATAAAAGTAGGAAAAGATTTATTCACAAAAGAATTGCGAAAATCTTTTAAAACAAAGAAGGATTAGCCTATGTCATTAAGTAATACAGCTACTCCTTTTTATTATGGACAATTTCGAGATGCTGTCATTCGCGGAGAGATACCGGTATGCAAAGAGATTTCGATGGAGATGAATCGCATCGATCGGTTGATTGATGATCCTGGAATCTATTACGATGATAAAGCAGTAAATGGTTTTATAGAATACTGCGAGAATGAATTAACTTTAACTGATGGAGAAGATCTTAATTTGTTACCAACGTTTAAGGTTTGGGCAGAACAGGTATTTGGTTGGTATTACTTCATAGATAGAAGTGTGTATGAACCAGATCCGGATGGTCATGGTGGTCATTATGTAACAAAGACCATAAAGAAACGACTTATCAACAAACAGTATCTTATTGTAGCAAGAGGCGCTGCAAAGTCTATGTATGAGTCTTGTATACAGAGTTTCTTCTTAAATGTCGATACAAGTACAACATATCAGATTACAACAGCTCCTACTATGAAACAGGCTGATGAAGTAATGTCACCAATAAGAACTTCTATAACAAGGGCAAGAGGACCGTTATTTAAGTTCTTAACAGAGGGTTCACTACAGAATACAACAGGATCGAAAGCAAATCGAGTCAAACTAACCAGTACAAAAAAAGGAATCGAAAATTTTCTAACTGGATCACTGTTAGAAGTTCGTCCAATGAGTATTGATAAATTACAGGGTATGAGATGCAAAATAGCTACCGTTGATGAATGGTTATCCGGTGATGTTAGGGAAGATCCGATCGGAGCTATCGAACAGGGAGCATCTAAGAATGATGATTATCTTATCATAGCCACGAGTTCTGAAGGTACAGTTCGTAACGGAGTCGGCGATACAATCAAAATGGAGTTGATGAATATTCTTAAAGGCGAATATTTCAATCCGCATGTATCAATCTGGTATTACAAATTAGATTCTATAGAAGAAGTAAATGATCCTGATATGTGGTTAAAAGCTAATCCAAATCTAGAAAAGACTGTTACTTATGAAACTTATCAGTTAGAAGTTGACAAGGCTGAGAATAACCCAGCATCCAGAAACGATATCCTAGCAAAACGTTTCGGTATTCCTATGGAAGGTTATACGTATTTCTTTACGTACGAAGAAACTCTTACACATCGACGAAAAAGAGATTATTGGCAAATGCCATGTGCTCTTGGCGCCGACTTATCGCAAGGTGATGACTTTTGTGCGTTTACATTTCTATTTCCATTATCTGATGGTTCTTTTGGTGTTAAAACCAGAAACTATATTTCATCAAAAACATTATCCAGTTTACCGTTAGCAATGAGAACTAAATACGAAGATTTCATGAGAGAAGGAAGTCTTATTGTACATGAAGGAACAATTCTTGACATGATGGCCGTTTATGAAGATCTGGACAACCATATCATCGAACGTGGATATGATGTTCGAGCTTTTGGTTATGATCCATATAACGCAAAAGAATTCGTAGATCGCTGGTCTCGTGAAAACAGTCCATTCGGTATAGAGAAAGTTATACAGGGATCTAAAACAGAATCTGTACCATTAGGTGAATTAAAGAAATTAGCAGAAGATAGAATGCTATTATTCGATGAAGAATTGATGAGTTTTACCATGGGAAATTGTATTGTTATGGAAGATACGAATGGTAATAGAAAATTGTTAAAGAAACGATACGAGGCAAAAATTGATGCAGTATCAGCAATGATGGACGCACTCGTAGCATTTAAACGAAACAAAGAAGCTTTTGAATAAGGAGTAACTAAATGAAATTAACACTTGGTTCTAGGCTTATAAACGCTTGGAATGTATTTAAAAATAATCGCGATCCAACAGATGATTATAACTATGAATATTATAGTTCTGGAAGTACTTATCGTCCAGATCGTCCGCGATTAACTAGAGGAAATGCAAAATCTATATCCGCATCGGTGTTTAATCGAATAGCATTGGATGTAGCAGCAATAGATGTGAAGCATTGTCGATTAGACAAAGAAGACAGATTTATAGAAATTATGCATTCTAATTTAAATGAATGTTTGACATTAAGTGCTAATATCGATCAGACACATCGAGCGTTTTTACAGGATGCTGTATTAACAATGTTCGATAAAGGCGTTATAGCGATCGTTCCGGTAGATACTACCACAAACCCAAACATGACAAATTCATATGATATTTTATCAATGCGAGTTGGCGAAGTTTTAGAGTGGTTTCCGAATAAAGTTAAAGTACGTTTATACAATGATCGAACTGGTAAAAAAGAAGATTTGTTATTATCTAAAGAAGATGTAGCAATCATCGAAAATCCATTCTACACAGTGGTTAACGATAGTAATTCTACATTACAGCGATTGAAAAGAAAACTTAGTTTATTAGATGTGACAGATGAGAAAACGGCATCAAGTAAATTAGATTTGATTATTCAGTTGCCGTACATAATTAAGTCTGATGCAAGAAAGAAACAGGCTGAAGAAAGACGTAAGCAAATTGAGGATCAGCTAGCGGGAAGCACATACGGTATCGCATATACAGATGGTACTGAAAAAATAACACAGCTAAATCGAAGTGTGGAGAACAATCTTATGTCTTCAGTCGAATATCTGACAAATCAGTTCTTTGCACAGATGAACATCACACAAAGTATTTTAGATGGAACGGCTGATGAAAAGACAATGTTAAACTATAACAATCGAACCATCGAACCTATAATTTCTGCAATCGTAAACGAATTAAAAAGAAAATTTCTAACTAAGACTGCCCGTACACAAGGACAGTCTATTTGTTTCTTTAGAGATCCGTTCCGATTAGTACCGGTAAATGATATGGCAGAAATTGCTGATAAATTTACACGAAACGAAATTATGACATCAAACGAGATTAGGCAGGCTATAGGTATGAAACCTTCGAATGATCCTAAAGCGGACGAATTGGTCAACAGTAATATAAGTCAGCCGACAGACGAACAAAATTATCCGCCTGAGTATGATGACGGATATGAATATGATGAAGGAGGAGAAAATCAAAATGAAGTATGATTTTTCCGGATGGGCTACCCGAGCAAACCTCAAATGCTCAGACGGACGTACAATTATGAGAGATGCTTTCAAACAAAATGATGGACAGAAAGTTCCGTTGGTTTGGAACCATCAGCATGACGATCCTAATGAAGTATTAGGACATGCATTATTAGAAAACAGAGAAGATGGAGTGTACGCATATTGTTCACTCAATGATACGGAGGCGGGAAAAACAGCCAAGCTACTTATTCAGCATGGTGACATCTCGGCTCTTTCTATTTATGCGAATCAGTTGAAACAGAATATGTCAAATGTCGTGCATGGAAATATTCGAGAAGTAAGTCTTGTGCTTGCAGGAGCTAATCCAGGTGCATCTATCCAATCTGTGATTCAGCATGGAGCAACCATAGAGGATGAAGCAATGATTTATACAGGGGAAGAATTATCAATTATGCATTCTGATGATCCTAAACCGCCAGTGGAGAAACCAGAAAAACCAGAAAAGAATACAGACGAAAATGGCGAAACTATCGGTGATATTTTCAACACATTAGATGAAAAACAGAAAGAGGTAGTTTATGCATTAATCGGAGAAGCATTAGAAAATAATAATTCCGAAGGAGGAGATAACACTATGAAACATAATGTATTTGATCAGTCTGAAGAACAGAACAGTGAAAATGTTCTCTCACATTCTGAGATGCAGACGATCATTGAAGATGGAAAGCGATTTGGAAGTTTAAAAGAAAGCTTCCTTCAGCATGCTGAAGAATACGGTATCGAAAATATTGAATACCTTTTCCCAGAAGCTAAATCACTTAATACACCGCCTGATTTCATTAAACGTGAAATGGGCTGGGTACAGACTGTAATGAGCGGAGTTCATCACACTCCATTCAGTCGTATTAAATCTATGTTCGCTGATATCACAGCAGATGAAGCGAGAGCCAGAGGTTATATGAAAGGTAAACTGAAGAAAGAAGAAGTATTCGGTTTACTTAAGAGAACAACAACACCTACAACAATCTATAAAAAACAGAAATTAGACCGCGATGATGTAATCGATATCACAGATTTCGATGTTGTCGCATGGCTAAAATCTGAAATGAGAATGATGCTGGAAGAGGAAATGGCTAGAGCTATTCTTATTGGAGATGGCCGTTTACCTTCTTCTGACGATAAGATTAATGAACAGAACATTCGTCCAATTTGGAAAGATGAAGAGTTATACACAATCAGAGGAATTGTTAAAGGGGATGATTCTGATAAAGCGGCTTTAGCGACAGAATTCATCGATCAGTCAGTACGTTCTATGACAGATTATAGAGGATCTGGTTCTCCAACAGCTTATATGACAGCGGAAATGCTAACAGAGTGCCTGTTATTAAAAGACACTAATGGTAAACGTATCTACTCTAACGAAAATGAAGTCGCAACAGCGATGAGAGTATCTAAGATCGTTACTGTTCCTGTTATGAATAACCAGACAAGAAAAGAAGGCAGCGATACATATACTTTACAGGCAATCATCGTTAATCTGAACGATTATAATGTTGGTGCTGATAAAGGTGGAGCAATTAACATGTTCGACGATTTCGACATTGATTACAACCAGCAGAAATACCTGATCGAAACACGTTGCTCAGGAGCTTTAACTAAACCATTCTCAGCAATTGTACTCGAGACAAAGAAAACAGCCTAGATGGAGGTTTATAAATGGAAAGAATTTATGAAGACGCAAATGACCAGCATATTGTTGGAACATTCATATATGTAAAAACTGGTAAAGCATATAGCGACACTGACTGTAAAGTTGGAGTCACAGCAGAGATGTTAAAAGACCTCTATTATAAAGGTGTTGTAATTGTTGATAATAAGAAAGAGTATAAACCAGTAGCGATGAATGAAGCTTCTGGAACTGTAACTCTTACATATGTAACAGCAGATACTACACCAACAACAGCGAAACTTGCAACAGTACAGTCTGTAGCAGCTGAAGAATAGGAGAAATTCAAAATGGGAAAATGGTTTGGTAAAGTCGGATACGGAATTACAAAAGAAGTTGAACCTGGTGTATATGTTCCAGAAATTGTTGAACAAGAACATTATGGAGATATAACTACCAGTCGTAGACGATACCAGACGTCCAGTAATATTAATGATGAGTTAGTCTTATCTAACACAATTAGTATTCTTGCCAATCCGTTTATGACTGAGAATTATTCTAATATTCGATACGTGGAAATTATAGGAACGAAGTGGAAGGTTACAGAAATTGAACCGCAATATCCACGGTTTATCCTAACAACAGGAGGTGTATACAATGGCGACACGCCAGGAACTACAGACTAAATTAGAAGAGATTCTTGGAGGTCGTCATGTATACTTTCAACCTCCAGAATCAACAAAAATGGAATATCCAGCTATAGTCTTTTCAATGAAAGACCGAAGAATCACATATGCTGATGATACTGTATATTCCATGAATAATACTTATGAGCTAATCGTGATCGGTAGATTACCCAATGATGATTTGATATCTAAGTTATTAAGTCTTCCGTATTGTACTTACGAACGGCAATACAAATCAGATAATCTCTATCACGATGTACTAAATTTATATTTTTAAACAGGAGGAAACATTATGTCAGAAACTAGACTTACTTGGGATGATACAGGTAAGCGATTCTACGAAACCGGTGTTAAACAGACCGTGTTATATCCGCAGGATGAAAGCGGAGCATATCCAAAAGGTGTAGCGTGGAATGGTGTTACGGCTATTACAGAATCCCCATCTGGTGCAGAGTCAAACCCTCTGTATGCTGATGATATTAAATACCTTGATCTTATCTCTGCAGAAGAATATGGAGCAACAATTGAAGCTTATACATATCCAGAAGAGTTTGGAGTTTGTCAGGGTGAGAAAGAATTAGTAAAAGGTGTAAGCATTGGTCAGCAGGATCGTAGCGCATTCGGTTTATCTTGGAGAACCGTTTTAGGTAACGATGTTAAGAAAGACGCTTATGGCTATAAATTACATCTTATGTATGGCGGAATGGCAGCACCTTCAGAAAAAGGATACGAATCTATCAATGATAGTCCTGATGCTATTACAATGTCATGGGAGGTTACAACAACTCCTGTAAGTGTAACGGGCGGAAAACCGACAGCTATTATTACAATTGATTCTACAAAGACAGATGCAACCAAACTAAAAGCACTTGAAGATGTCTTATACGGAGAGTCAGCAGCAGCTAGATTGCCACTTCCGGATGAAGTAGCGACGATTATGAACGCAGCAGGATAAAATTTGTATAAACGTCTATAAAAGATAACAAGAGCCCCTAATAAAAAGTCATAGGGGCTTTTATTTTGTTTATTAAAAGGAGTTAGAAAATGATAAAAAAGACAATTACATACAACGATTACAATGGAGTGGAAAGAACTGAAGATTTCTATTTCAATTTATCTGAAGCAGAAGTTATGGAAATGGAACTTGGAGTAACAGGTGGCATGGCTGAAATGCTTCAGCGTATTGTGCAGGCTCAGGATGGACCAACAATTATGCAGACATTTAAAGATGTGGTTTTACGTTCTTACGGTGTTAAGAGTCCCGATGGAAAAAGATTTATCAAGAACGACACATTACGAGAAGAGTTTTCTCAGACAGAAGCATATTCTCAGCTATTCATGAAACTTGCTATGGATAGTAAAGCTGCAGCTGATTTTGTAAACGGTATTATGCCTAAAAAAGTTGAAACACCAAAAAGTTCTATTCTAGCCCCATTCGATAAATAGTTAGGAGGGATGAGATGCTTCAGATAACAATTCCGACAATGAATGATTTATGGGACGAGCGGAATCAACAATTCCTATCGATAAAGGAAACTACAATACAGCTGGAGCACTCTCTCTTATCGATTTCAAAATGGGAGTCAAAATGGAATAAATCATTCATTAATACAAAAGACAAAACAGAAGACGAACTTATAGATTACATTAAATGCATGACCATTACGAAAAATGTAGATCCAAATATTTATGTGTGTTTAACAGCTGAAAACATACAAGAAATAGTGAATTATATAAATGCTCCGATGACAGCAACAACAATTCGAGATACCGGAAAAAGTAATCACGAAATAGTTACATCGGAGCTTATTTATTATTGGATGATTTCTTTAAACATTCCCGTTAAATTTGAAAAATGGCATTTGAATAGACTCATAACTCTTATAAGAGTTTGTAGTATTAAGAATCAACCTGCTAAGAAAATGAGTCGAGGAGAAATAATGCAACGTAATGCAGCACTTAATGCCGCTAGAAAGAAACGTTGGAACACGAAAGGATAAACGAATTATGTTGACAATCCGACAAAAAGGAGATTTTTCAAAACTCACAAAATATCTTATAAAGGCCAAAGAAGTCGCTAAGTTCGATTCTGTATTAGCAAAATATGGACAACGTGGTATCGATGCATTATCCAAAGCAACACCAGTAGATACTGGATTGACAGCGAGTTCCTGGTATTACGAGATTGAAAAAGGCGATAAAGGTGTGTCTATAGTTTTTTACAATTCGAATGTCAACCGTGGGATTTGTATCGCTGTAATTCTACAGTATGGTCATGGAACAAGAAATGGTGGATGGGTTGAAGGTCGTGATTATATAAATCCAGCATTACAACCTATTTTCAATGAAATTGCAGAAGCAGCATGGAAGGAGGTAACAGAACTTTGAGTAAGACCGTCGACGAACGAGTCGTTGAGATGCGGTTTGATAATAAAGATTTTGAGAAAAATGTTCAAACCACTATGTCAACTCTCGATAAGTTTAAGCAAAAGCTTAATTTTAATGGTGCGTCGAAGGGGTTAGAGAATATAGAAAAATCTGCTAGCAAGGTCAACATGTCAGGACTTGGCTCAGCAGTCGAAACAGTGCAAGCCAAATTTTCGAAATTAGAAGTAATGAGTGTAACAGCACTGGCGAACATTACTAATTCAGCAGTAAATGCTGGTAAAAGAATTGTTGATGCATTGACGCTTGAACCAGTGATGTCTGGATTTCAAGAGTATGAAACACAGATTAACGCTGTTCAGACAATTTTAGCAAATACGTCATCTAAAGGAAGTACTCTTGAGGATGTAAATAAAGCATTAGATGAACTGAATCACTATGCCGATATGACTATTTATAACTTTACAGAGATGACAAAAAATATCGGTACCTTTACAGCAGCGGGTGTTGATCTGGATACATCCGTATCGGCAATCAAAGGTATTGCGAACTTAGCCGCAGTTTCGGGTTCTACATCTCAACAGGCATCTACTGCGATGTATCAGTTATCTCAGGCACTTGCTGCAGGTACTGTAAAACTTCAGGATTGGAACTCTGTTGTAAATGCTGGTATGGGTGGTCAGGTATTTCAGGATGCATTGAAAGAAACCGCCAAAGTACATGGCGTAGCAATTGATAAAATGATTAAAGATGAAGGAAGCTTTAGAGAGACTTTAAAGAAAGGATGGTTAACTTCTGACATCTTAACAGAAACCCTAAGTAAGTTTACTGGGGATTTAAATGAACAACAGCTTAAAACAATGGGTTACAGCGAAGAACAGATCAAATCTATTATAAAGATGGGTAAGACTGCAAATGACGCAGCAACAAAGGTTAAGACATTTAGTCAGTTATTTGACACTTTAAAAGAAGCTGCTCAGTCTGGATGGACACAGAGTTGGGAAATAATCGTAGGAGATTTCGAAGAAGCAAAGAGTTTCTTAACAGGAATAAGTGATACCTTAAGTAATATGATTAATACTTCTGCAGATGCACGAAATAAAGTTTTATCTGATTGGAAAGATTTGGGTGGACGTACAGCAATTATAGATTCATTGAAAAATACTTTTGAGGGTCTCGAGAGTATATTAAAACCTATACATGAAGCGTTCAAAGATATTTTTCCTCCAATTACTGCTAAACAGTTATATTCTTTTAGTGTTGGATTAAAAAAACTAACATCACATTTAAAGATAAGCGATACCACAGCAAACAATTTAAAAGAAACATTCAAAGGAGTGTTTTCTTTATTCGATATTGGTATTAGTGCCATTACATCATTCGGTAAAGGAATTATTTCAGTTCTTGGAAGCTTTGCAGGGATAGAAGGTGGCGTTTTAGGTGTTACCGCAGAACTTGGAAAAGGAGTAACCGGATTCAGAAACTATATAAAAGAGATCGGATTATTCGAAAATATTACAGGCGGATTATCTAACATTCTCATATCGTTCATAAACGGTATAAAAACATTCAGTAAAGCTATTTTGGATCAATTCAATGTGAAAGATTTTTCAAACATATTTGAAAGTATCGCAAATATTGTATCAGGTGGTATAAAAAATATAAGCGATATTATGCAAAATCTAATTAAAACTTTCAGTAGTTCAGACTTAATAGACGTATTGAATAACGGAATTTTAGCTACAATCTTATTAAAAATAAAAAAGACCATTGGTGATTTGAGTAGTTCGTTTGAGTCTGGCAGTGGCGTTATTAAAAATATCACGGGAATATTAGATGATGTGCGAGATTGTTTTAAAGCATATCAAGAACAATTAAAAGCTGGTACCCTGATTAAAATAGCAGTCGCAATAGGAATTTTGGCAGGAGCTATTTTTACGCTATCCACGATAAAAGCCGATGCATTAACAAGTTCGTTAGTGGCATTGACTGTTTTATTTGTCGAATTAGTACAAGCTTTAAATAAAATTTCCGATATACAAGGTAATATTTCTAATACAATAAAGGCATGTTCTTTGATGATAGCAATGAGTATATCAATAGGAATTTTAGCAAATGCTTTAAAAAATATAGCATCAATCGACTGGGGTGGATTGAGCAGAGGACTTGTTGGAATCGGAGCGTTGATGACTGAATTGTCGTTATTTATTTCGAAAACTGATCTAACTGGAAAAATAAGAAGTAGCGCTACTGGATTAGTATTAATCGCTACAGCAATGCTGATATTATCCAAAGCTATCGAAGAATTTAGTTGTATGAATTGGGAAGATATAGGAAAAGGTGTAGCGGCTATTGGCGGACTATTAACTTTAATGAGTGTATTTACTAATACTACTAAAAGTGTTAGTAATGCAATATCAATCGGTGTAGCGATTAATCTACTTGCTACAAGTATAAACAATATCGTTGACGCAATGAAAAATATTTCTGATATGAGTTTGGACGATATTCAAAAAGGATTAATCGGTATCGGTGGAGCATTAGGAAGCATTGCGTTAGGTATGAATTTAATGCCTAAAAATATGTTAACCGTTAGCGCCGGATTATTGATAGTTTGTTCAGCATTAGAAAATCTATCATCTTTCGTCACATCAATTGGCGAATCAAGTTGGAACGATTTAGCAAAGGGATTATCAACTTTAGGGGCGTCATTAGGCATTCTTTCAGTTGGATTAAAAGCAATGCAAGGGTCTATTGGAGGCTCAGTAGCATTGATATCAGCAAGTGTTGCATTACTTGCGATAACTAACGTTATTAAAGAACTTGGAAGCGTAAATATTGCATCTATCTTGAAAAGTTTAGTCACTATTGCTTCTGTGTTCGCAATTATTGGTGCTGCGTCCACCATATTAAGTCCATTAATTCCGATTATTTTATCGTTAGCGGTAGCATTTACTTTATTTGGAGCGGCTATACTAAGTATTGGTGCTGGACTAACACTTATGGGCGTAGGATTGACAACGATTTCAGCAGGTATTACTGCATTAGCCTTATCAGCAGCAAGTGGTGCAACATCCATAGTGGCATCGTTAACAATTATTATAACTGGATTTATATCTTTGATACCTACAATCATAGCAAAAATGGCAGAGGGAATTGTAAGTTTTGTACAGGTTATCAGTGAATCAGCATCTAAAATAGCAACCGCTTTAATGAAGGTTTTAGCAGAAACTTTAAAAAGTTTATCAACATATGGACCAGTGATTGTTGATTCATTATTATCTCTATTCGTAAAAATTATTGATTCCGTAGCAGAACATGTTCCAGAATTAATAGTAGCATTCAATAATTTATTTAGATCTATTTTTGATGGCGTAATTAATTCATTAAAAAATGTGAATTCAGATAGTCTTTTAAAAGTCGTTAGTGCTGTTGGAATAATGACTGTTCTTATGAAAGCATTATCGACAGTTACTTCTGTATTACCATCCGCTATGGTTGGACTTGCCGGTATAGGCGTAGCTTTTACAGAATTATCCGGAATATTAGCATTACTTGGAGGACTTGCTCAAATACCTGGATTGAAATGGCTTATTGGAGAAGGTGGGGTATTATTAGAAACTATTGGAACAGCTATTGGCAAATTTATAGGTGGTATAGCCGGGGGAATATCTGCTGGAGTAACATCATCTTTACCAGTAATAGGTACAAATCTTTCTGCATTTATGAAAAATTTAGAACCGTTTATAAATAGTATCGGAAAGATTAACGGGTCGATATTCTCTAATGTTAAAGAACTTTCAAAATCAATATTATTATTGACTGGCACAAGCTTTATACAATCACTGACATCATGTGTAGGTGGAAGACAAAGCTTTAAGAATTTTGGTGAGCAGTTAGAAATACTTGGTAATTCATTGGAGAAATTTAGTGAAAAATCAACTGAAATAGCATCAGAAGATGTACTGAATTCTACCAAAGCAATAAAGATAATAATAGAATTAATGAAATCATTACCTAAAACAGGCGGTTTATCACAGGCCTTTGGCGGGACTAAAGATTTAGGAGACTTTTCATCTAAGTTAGGATCATTTGGTGACGCAGTTAAAAAATATGCTGATAATGTCTCAGATATCGAACCAGAAAAAATTACTTCTTCGGCAACAGCAATTAAAGCAATCTCAGATTTATTAAAAAATATAACCAATATCGAAAATGTAGATAGTGGAACACTCGGTTCAAAATTTAAGAATATTGGAGACGGAATCAAACAATATTCAGAAGCTGTATCAGGTGTTAATTCTGACAATGTCACTAATTCATTATCAGCCGCGAAATCGTTGGTTGAGATAGTGAAGAGTATATATGGAACAGGATCATTATTTAATTCGTTTGTGAGTCTTAATCTCAGTGCATTTGGAGATAGATTAGCTCAATTGGGAAACGCATTAAGTAAATATTCTAATTCGATTGGAACTATTAATACGAGTACAATACAATCATCGGCATTAGCTGTTAAAAATTTACTTCAAGCGTTATCAACTATTAATACTGGAAATATCGTCGGCATATTAGGTACCGGCGTTAACTTTTCAGCATTAGGAACGAATCTATCAAATCTTGGATCAGCAATAACTAAATATTCAACATCTATTCAAAATGCGACTTTTGATAAAATCACTAGTTCTACATCAGCTATAAAATCTTTATTGGGAGTTATATCAGCAGTATATAGTAGTGGCGCATTATTTAACTCTAATCTGAACATACCCAATGATTTAGGTGAAAAATTAGTTATTATTGGAAATGCTATGACTAAGTATTCAGCATCAATAAATAGTGTTAACGCTGGATCAATTATTAATTCATCTAATGCTATAAAAGCATTAATGGGTGTTATTGGCTCAATTAATATCACTTCGACTTCTGTAGGACTCTTAAATAGCGTAGGTTCATCAGATTTCACAACCAAAATAACATCGTTAGGAACTTGCTTGAATAATTACTCTAAATCTATAGGAAACATTAATGCCAATGGGATAATTAAATCAACAACAGCTTTAAAAAGTCTAGTTATTGCGATAAATAGTATGACTGGCATAAATAGTATGGGGGTTAGTACATTTGTACAAGCCATCAACACTATAGGTCAAGCTAATATTGGCGAATTTGTAAAGAATTTATCAGGCTCATCTGAAAAGATGAAATCTGCAGGCGTAAACTTGATTGAGGCACTAAAAAAAGGTATAGAATCAAAGAGTAAATCTATATCCTCAACAGCCACGTCAATAGCAAATAGCATGTCAAAAACGTTTACGTCAAAAAGTAGTTCGTTTAGTAAAGCCGGTTCGACTGCCGCTAATGGAATGTTGAAAGCACTCAAATCTAAAAAAGGTGATTTTAAAGAGGTAGGTGGTAATTTCGCTAGCCAACTATCTAAAGGATTTAAATCTGACAAAATAAACTCAAAATGCGAAAAAATATGTAAAGCTGCAGTCAAAAAACTTAACGAATATAAAGATGATTTCTATAACGCAGGTAAAAATTTAGTTTTAGGTTTTGCTAACGGTATCACCGACAACACATTTATGGCTGAAGCAAGAGCCGCTGCAATGGCACAAGCATCTTTAGCTAAAGCTAAGAAGACACTTGACGAACATTCACCATCGAAAGAATTCTATAAAATAGGTAAATTTGCAGTCTTAGGATTCGTGAATTCATTCTCAGACAACATGAAGTTGGTTAATAAATCAGGTTCTAACTTAGCTCGTCAGTCTATGGATGGAATGGGTAAAGCTATGAATCAGATCGGCGATGTGATTACAAACGGTATTGATCCAAATCCGACAATAAGACCTGTAGTTGACTTATCTAATATCCAGAATGGCGTAGGAGCAATCAACGGTATGTTTAATGATACTGCATTAGGAAATCTTGGTGGTATCTCAGCGAGTATCAATCGAAAAATTCAAAATGGATCAAATGCAAATGTCATAGACGCAATTAAAGACTTGAAACGAGCTGTATCTAATATATCTGGCGATAATTACTCAATCAATGGTGTTACATATGATGATGGAAGCAATATCGCAGATGCGATTAGAACAATAGCTCATGCTGCAAAAATAGAAAGGAGGAGCTAATGGCGAGCGTAACAAATTTAAAAGTAGCTTTTCAGAATAATTCAGATAGTACATTGTATGCTACATGGTCCTGGGGACACAAACATACAAAAGAATATTCTATTGAATGGCAATATGATACCGGAAACGGAGTTTGGTTTATAGGAAACACGAGTACTGAAACAAGAAAGCAGTCTACATATTCTTTTCCTAGTAATGCCAAGAAAGTTAGAGTTTTAGTTAAACCTATATCTACTACCTATAAGAAGAAAGTTACTAAGAAAAATAAAAAAGGAAAAAAAACCACTACTTTAGTAGAAACTCATTATTGGACTGCTGACAAGAAAGCATCTAATGAGTTTAGTGTTTTACGATACAGAATTCCAGCAACACCATCAGCTCCGACTGTATCTATGGACGGTTATAAAATGTCTATTTCATTAGAAGTAAGTGATTCAAACACTGCCAAAATCGAATTCGAAATAAGAGATTCATATTCAGATGGCGACACACGAATTAATAGCAGTTCAATTGCTAGTAAGACACAAGTTAAAAGTAGGGCACGAATTAGTAGTGGTTCAACTGGCAACGGTTCGATTAGCGGTAGTCCGATTATAGGTGGTGGTAACCAAACAATACATGCAATGTTATCTGGATTAATGATCGATATATACGTTAGGTCAGCGGTTGTAAATGTTGTGAATAATCTTGCTATTTATGAACTTATGGTAACCATGGCACAAGGTACCGGTTATAGGGTTCGAGCAAGAGGTATAAGTGCACAAGGTACAAATGGAGAATGGTCTGGTTGGTCATCCCTTGTGCAAACTCCGCCAGAAAAAGTATATGGTGTACAATGTGCAGCCGCCGGAAAAGATTCTGTAAAAGTCAATTGGAATTCAGCTATAGGTGCAAAAACATATACGATCGAATACACGTCACAACAAGATTATTTCGACGCTGTTCCAGATCAGGTTTCATCTAAAGACAATATTAACGCTACTTATACATACATAAATGGTTTAGATCGTTCTAAGCGATGGTATTTTCGCGTTAAAGCAGTCAATGAGTCTGGAACAGTATCAGAATCATGGAGTGATATCGTATCATGTGTAATAGGTACAAAACCTAACCCACCGTCAACTTGGTCATCTGTATTAACAGCGACAACTGATGAAACAGTAATGTTATATTGGATTCATAATACAGAGGATGGATCAAGTCAAGTTTCTGCCGAAATAGAATTGATCAATGATAGCAATACTGAAATCATAACGGTCCCAAACGATAGAAGTGATGAGGATAAGGATAAAACAAGTTCTTATTCTCTTCAGACTTCAAAATACCCAGATGGTGCAGAGCTTAAATGGCGGGTTAGAACAAAAGGCGTGACCGACGAATATGGTGATTGGTCTATACAAAGATCCATTCATATTTACACAAAACCAGAATTAGAAGTTATCATCGCTACTCCAAAATCAGACACAACAACTGATACAATAACCGAAATCACAAAGCTTCCATTCTGTATTATTTGTAACAATAGGAGTAAAGGACAACGTCCGATCGGTTATTATATTACTATTGCTCCAACGACAACCTATGTAACATTAAATAACTCAGGAGAAGAAATATTCGTTAATGAAGGTGAAACCATATATTCAAAATATATTGACGATTTACTAGACACAGATAATCCAGATTTGTATACATTAGTGATAAGTGCTGGTGATATTAATCTTCAGAATGACATTGTATACAAAATTACGGTTAATATGACATTAAACTCTGGATTATATTGTGATAAAGAACTAGAAGTTCCAGTTAATATAGAATACAGCGGAGCAATGTTAGAAGCCGAGATAAGTGTTGATGGAGACGCGTTAGTTACTTATATCTCTCCGTATTGTATAAAACAGAGTGAATCTGAAGCTGTTGAAATTACTCAAGAAGAAGACGGCGAGGAACCAACACTACCAAATGCTGATGAATTAGATCCAGAGATTATGCTAGCAGTTTATCGTAGAGAATACGATGGAAGTTTTACGTTAATCTCTGAAAAAATAGAGAATAATTTAGCAAAAACTATTGTTGATCCTCATCCATCCTTGGATTATGCACGGTATAGAATTGTTGGGACAAACACTAATACTGGAGAAATCACTTATCACGATATTCCCGCGGTGCCAGTTGATGAAAAGTCAATAGTTATCCAATGGGGTGAAAAATGGCAAGATTTTGATAGAAATGTTCCGGATGCCACAGATGATGCAGTTATTTCTGGTTCCATGTTAGTACTAGAATACGACATCAAAGTAGCTGAATCATATTCCAGAGATGTGACACTTGTCGAATATATCGGTAGACGAAGTCCTGTATCTTATTATGGTACACAAATTGGCGAAGGTGGTTCTTGGTCTGTAGATATTCCATGCAACGATACTGACACAATTTATGCGTTACGAAGATTAGGTACGTATCAAGGAGATGTGTATATACGAGAACCTTCAGGTTTAGGTTATTGGGCGAGCGTATCAGTATCAATGAACCATACGAGAAAAGATAAAATCATACCAGTAACTTTAGATGTAACAAGAGTAGAAGGAGATGGTATTTAATGATTGATTGGAAAAAATCGATGAAGCGAACCTTCGAGTTCTATGAAGTTGACTCAAAGACCTGGAAGGATAAAAGAAAATTATCGAACATAACCGAATGTTCTATTAAATGGGATTTGGATGCTGAAACGTTGGGGAGTGCTACCATCAAAAGTTCTGAGTCACTTGGAGAAAGTTATATAAGAACATATATGATAGCAATTCAAAATGGATTAACGTATAGAATTCCATTAGGTACATTTCTTGTTCAAACTACTACATCAAGTTTTGATGGTAAGAGTAAAACAGTACCAATGGATGCATATACTCCTTTATTGGAGTTGAAAGATAACTATCCACCATTAGGATATACAGTAATAAAAGATCAGAAAATTTTAGAAACAGGAGCTCGTATATGTGACGACCACATGCGGGCTCCTGTTATTGTATCTGAAAACGACGAAACATTATTTGCCGATTTCACAGCAAATACCGATGAAACCTGGTTGGCATATCTTAAAGCTCTTATTGCAAACGCTAAATATCATTTGGATATTAATGAAATGGGTGAAATATTATTTGCCCCAGATCAAGAAACAGCTTCGTTACAGCCTATTTACACATATGATGATTCTAATTCATCAATTCTTTATCCAGACGTAGAAGACGAACACGATCTATACGGAATACCTAATGTGGTAGAAGTCGTATATTCAAAAGATAGCACTTATAAATACGCAAGAGCTGTTAACGACAATCCCGATAGTATTACATCTACAGTTAGTCGTGGACGGGAAATCTTACATCGTGTCACAGATCCAAACATTGGTGATCCTACACAAGAACAATTGGAACAATACGCTAAACAGGTGCTTAGAGAGAAATCCTCGGTAGAACATACAATTACTTATTCTCATGGATGGACTCCAGTTAGAGTTGGCAATTGTGTTCGATTAGATTATGCGAGAGCTGGCATGCGAAACATCAAAGCTAAAGTTATATCTCAATCATTCAATTGTGACGCAGGATGTAAAGTTAGCGAAACTGCAGTGTATACAATAGATTTATGGAGGTGATGATATGGAATTAGAGAAATCGTTAGTAGACGCCTTTGTAAAAAACGCTAGTAATAATCGGAAAGAAATAGCGACATCGAACATAATATATGGAACAGCTATTCAAAGTAATGGAACAATATACGTCAAAATAGATGGTTCTGATTCGATTATTCCAGTAACAAAAGCAGTTGATGCGGAATCCGGCGACCGAGTAACCGTGACAATCGAAAACCATAAAGCTATTCTTACCGGAAATATAACTAATCCAGCATCACTAAAGAAAATCAAAGCCGAAGAAGGATATATAGGCGGTTATGTTATAACAAAAGATCAAATTTATAATTCTGATGGCGGCTATGGAAAATGTGTTGGTTTAGGTACACCTAATACCGGATGGGCTTTCTACGCTGGAGCAAACTCTAAAGATGATATTAATGGCGCGTTATTTCGAGTAGGTCACGATGGAAAATTATACGCTATTGATGCTGAATTGACCGGTAGTATAACAACTGGAATAAACGTTGATGGAGAGACGCAACGTTGGGCTAAATTATCAAGTGGGCAACTGTTATTTTTCGAGATGAATGAGTCATCCTCTATGTGGGAATCCGGATATTATAAGTATAATAACATTCGTTTAAGTAACGGGATGTATGATTATATAGATTTAGCTACTAATAAAATTATTTTTGGGTCCCTTTCACATTCTATGAGTGCTTCAACACGAAGCGATTATAATTTTATAAGTATAGGAGACTATAATGACAGCGTAAATATGTATCACTATACAAGCGGTTATCATGCCTTTTATATAGGTACAAAAAATGCTGCAGGTATGTTTGCTGGCGAACAAGTCGCTATGATGTATATAGATTCTTCTGGAGTAAGTTCGCAAAAAGGATTTACCAAAACGTCTGACGAACGCATTAAAACGGATTTTAAACATATAGACGATCGTTTTATTGATAATTATATGACATTAAATCCTATAAAATACCGTCTAAAAAATGACGATACTAAGAAATATCATTTTGGATTTAAAGCACAAGAGATAAAAGATACTTTTCAAAAATATGGGGACCCCGTGGACGAAGAATATGACATATGTGTAGAAAGGCATGTAGATCCTGAACAAGCGAAAGCTATGTATGACGAAGATGATATGGATACAATATATAGTCTTCGGTACGACGAAATAATACCTTTAAACACTCATATGATTCAGAAACTTCTAAAACAAAACGAAGAACTTCAAAATAGAGTTAGTATTTTAGAGCAAAAACTTGAAGCGAAAGGTGATGAAAATGCGAACATTAAAATTTAATACCGTCGGACAAACATTACGAAAAAATCCTGATTGTGATTTTTCCGATTTAGTATCCGGCACAGAAGGTTATCTAAACGCAGAATTTGATTTTTCATCAGAATGGTTTGGATGTAAAAAAGCTGCTGTATTTACAAACACTGCTGGAAGTAACTATCCAGTACCAATAGTAAACAATCATTGTGATATTCCAAAAGAAGTATTAACTGATTATTATTTTAAAGTTCATGTGGTTGGAATAAAAGATGATTATAAATTAGTTACAAATGATATACGAGTAAACCAGAAAAGGAGGTAATTATGAATTTAGAAGAAGCTTTGGAAGCATCGGTTACAGAAGATGTAGTAACAATAAATGATAGTACCATTGTTGTTAATAATGATTTACGAACGATGAGTATTCCAGAAAAAGTTTCTATTTTGGGTGTAGAATCTGATGAGTCAGTAAATCGATTAAAATTCCGATTACCTAGATATTATTGTGATCTCGATTTAGGTGAATTCAATATTTATGTAAATTATTTGAACGGTAGAACTGAAGATATTTACGTAGTTACAGATAAAAAAACAACCAGTGAATACGTTGAATTCTCATGGTTAGTTGGACGAAATGCATCTAAAAATAAAGGGTACACAAAATTTGTATTATGTTTAAAAAAGTCGGGTTCAGACGGCACAGTTATAAAAGAATTTAATACGACAGTACATAAACTCGAAGTATTAGAAGGGTTAGAAACAGAAGTTGATTCTTCATTAATAACCAAAAACAAAGATCTTAATGATTTAATAGATCAGATAAAAATAATGATAGATCTTGAGGGAGAGAAAGTCATATCGAATCTACCAAAAGATTATCAAGAACTTATAAACGAAGTAAAAGCGTTAAAAGATGAAATGAAAAACACCATGCCTTATTATCCGATCGCAACAGAGGAACAGGCAAGAGCTGGTGTTGACGATACAGTTATGATGACACCTTTAAAGGTTGCTATGGCTTGTGAAGAGTTCGGAGGTTCTGGTGGCGGTGGTGGAGGGAACGTAAATATTGCAACGTTAAGTAGTAGTTTTACAGGCGGATCATACGCTTATGGTTCACCTGTGGATATTCGTTACCGTTTTGTGTCTCCAGCGTCTGGCGATGGTACATTACATGTTATGGTCGACTCTGTCGAAACAGTTACAGAATCAGTAGCACAAGGAGTTAATAGAATAACCTTAAACGATCTGAGCAAAGGAAACCATACAATCACGATGTATGTTGTTGACTCTGCTGGAACATTCACTGATACGTTAAGTTTTAGTATACGAGTTGGAACACTAGATATCACATCCACGTTTGACGATAGTGTAGATTTCAATATCGTAAATGTTATAAAAGTACCAATCACGATTGATACAATTTCAATTGATCCAATTTATATTGTTCAGACAATTGACGGTGTAGAAACAAGATTACATGCCGAAAATGGATATAACATTATTACTCTACCTACAATGAGTGCCGGGGCCCATAAAGTAAGTTTTCATGCAGAATCTGGTTCTTACAAATCACAAACGTTGAATTTTAATGTAATTATTGAAGATGCTGACAATCTTACATTAATTACCGATTTTAATACGAAAACTATAAAATATAAGGACATGCTAGAATTTCCATATCGTGTATCAATGAAAGGTGAGACTAAATTCACAGTAGAATATGCTGTAGATAATGTTATTGTAAAGCGAGTAGAAGTTCCATCAGGTACAAATATTTGGGCAACAAATACATTAGAAATAGGAAGTCATACTCTTAAGATAACTGCAACAACAAAAGATGGAAGCAAAACCGCAAGTATTGAAAGGAATCTGATCGTTGAAGTAAGAGATTATACACCAATGGAACCAGTAAAAGATGCTTCTTTGCTTTGTTGGTTTGATGCGACAGGAAGAACGAATCAAGATATTGGTAAAGAAAAATGGACCGATAAATCTGGAAAAGGTGTTGTTGCAACATTACATAACTTCAACTATAACACAAACGGTTGGGAAAACAATGCTCTGAAATGTAACGGACAGGCTTATGTAGAGATTGACTTAGAAGCATTAGCCGATAATGCACCATACGGAATGACCGTGGATATCCGATATAACACAAGAGATGTAGGTAACCAAGACGCATGTGTATTAGAGATGAGAGGTAATGATACTTATAGTAAAGGTTTTGCAATAGATACTGAGTATATGTATATGAACTCTGCATCATCTCAGTTAAAGAGTACAGTAGAACAAGATAGTATCTCAAAAGCCACATTTGTTATTGATCGTGACAATAAGATTGCAAAAATCTATAACAACGGTGTTCTGACAGAAACATTCTTGATGCAGGACAGCGAAAATTTCACAAACAACACAAAGATATTCCTAGGTACAAAACTTGAAACAGTTGATTCAAAATGGGTTCCAAATGTGTTTGGAAACTGTGAGATTTATAGTTTCAGGGTATATACAAGAGCGTTAGATAGCGAAGAAATCGTTAAGAACTTTGTGGCTGATATTCCGGATATGGATGAACAGCAAGCGAAATATCTTCTTAACTACGAAAATGCTATGCCTACGATGTATTTCTACGGAGATACTTCGGCAATGACGAAAGAAAACAAAGTACCGCTTAGGATTAAATATATTTCTGGTAATGCAGATGAATACGGAGCTTCTTTTGACTTGGAGAATTGTCAAGTTGGATGGCAGGGAACATCTTCCTTGCAGTACGCTGTAAAGAATTACAAAATCAAGCTAAAGAATCCGGATGGAAGTAAATATAAGTATAGTCCGTTCAAGAATGGAATCTTGGAAGATACATTCTGTCTGAAAGCGGATTATATGGAATCATCTCACGCAAACAATACCGGAATGGCTAAATTTATCAATGACGAGTTATACGATACAAAAGTACCACCTCAGCAAACAAATAGTAAGGTCCGTACAGCGATCAACGGATTTCCAATCCAGTTATATATTGCAAAGGATTCTGCATCAACACCAGTATATATGGGTGTATTTAATTTCAACCTTGATAAAGGATGTAATAAATCATTCGGACTGGATAATGAAGTTACCGGACAGGAAAACTGTATGTCTTTTGAGGTATCATCAAACTCTGACACATCAGCAGGTGCCTTTAAAAATGATACAGATGAATCTTTACGTACAGACTTTGAATTGAGATATCCAGACGAAGATGATTGCACATCTGAACAGATTACTAAGAAGTACAACGTATTGAAAAGACTTGTTACTTGGGTAAAAAATGCAGATGAAACAACATTCAAAAACGAGTTAGAACAGTATTTCAACAAAGAATATCTACTCAAATATTTCTTGCAGGTACATCTATTCGGAATGGTTGACAACTTAGGTAAGAACATGATGTTAACCACATGGGACGGGGACATCTGGTATCCGCAGTTCTATGATCTTGATACACAGCTAGGTCTGGATAATACAGGATATTTGAAGTTTTACAGCGACATCGATATTACAGAGGGTGTTTATAATACATCCGGTTCTAAATTATGGACGATGGTTGAAAATGTGTTTGCGGACGAATTATCTGCGATGTATAAGAAACTTAGAACATCTAAATACAGATTAGATAATATCTTGAAATACTGGTATGACGGACAGGTAGCACAAATCGGGGAACTGCAATATAACAAGGATATGGAAGCAAAATATATCAAGTTCAAAAACGATTACCTGTTCATGCTGCATGGTAGACGAAGCGAGCATATGAAAAAATGGGTAAAAGAAAGACTGTTATATCTTGACACCATATACGGTTATGAAGAAGATACGAAAGAATCTATCACGATTCGTGCAAACACTACCGCAAACATCAATCTTGATATTCTTACATATTCTCCACAGTATCTGACAGTACGTTGGAGAAATGGGGTAGAACAAAGATTAAAAGTCGGTCGTGATGCTAACGGTATGATGAAGGCCACACGATTTAATGGAACTCTTGCGACAGCAACGGACCAAGAAATCATCGTTTACAACGCAAAGCAGATTAAAAAGATCGACGGACTAACAAACGCAAATCCATCAACATTAAACCTTGTAGAAGCAAGCCGATTGGTTGAGGTCGATTGTCAGAACGCAAAAGTATTGAACGATATTCGTCTGAACGAAAACAATAAGTTTATTTCAAAGATAAAACTGAATGGATGTACAAAATTAGGAGATACATCCACAGGAAAATCGTCTGTATTGGACCTATCTATGTTTGAAATGTTGAGTGAAGTTAATCTAAACGATACGTTACTTACGAACGTCTTATTCCCTACAACTGGATGTAACTTAAAAACATTACAGATAACATCAAGTAAATTACAATCATTGTCTTTGAAAAATATGCCGTTGTTAGGGTTGTTATCTGTTAATAAAGATGCGATATTGTCTGAGTTTACAGTTGAGAACTGTCCAGAAGCATACATGCGGTATGAAGTGCAAAACGGAAGAAAAACGGTTCTTATAAGGTCAGAAACAATATTGATCAGTGGTTCTCCTAAATTGTTTGTGGATGATGTTGTATCAATAAATATTACTAATACAGTTAACGGTATTAGTAATTATAATACACCATTGTTAAGAAATCTTAAGTTATGTGATATTGATAATATTCCTATATTGTTAATAAGTGGTACAGGGGCACAAGATAGTTATAAAGAAACGCACATTGAAACTTTCAAAATAGATTGTGGTATTGGATTCTTGAGATTGTATGGTATGGGATTCAAAACAATGCAAGAGCAGATGGATATTAATATGGAACGAGTTAAATGTCTCATGTTAAAACGATTTACAAATATCAGAAGCGTTCATTTAACATCAAAAATGAATGGTGTTTATATTGGTAATGAAGTTATTTGTGGCGAAACTTACAAAAATGGATATTTTTACAATAATACGTTTGGTGCTGGAACTAGTAGAGAGAACGGAAATTATACTAATATGACGAAACTTGAGTCTATTTATATGGATGATGTGGAAGTGACCGATACTATAGATTTTTCAAATAATCCAAAAATGGGTATGTTAGCATTAGACGAAACTGTGATACCAGAATCAATCGGAAAAGTAATTGCAAACTGTGATTTTACAGCATATAAAACTCCAGAATGGATGTATAACGGATATAATGCTCGTTTCTACTTACCACCGACATTTGAGGTTGAGGGATATATCAAGACCACGAGTGCTGATAAATTATGGCCAAAAACATCAACAAATACGGCATATCCACCTCTCCGTAATTTTGAGAAATTGACGTTAGAGTTAGATGAGGATTTTAACGATTTAAGTCAGTTTTTCAAAAATTTCAAAGCCTTAGAGAAATTACCAGATTGTATCACGCCAGAGGTGATTGGCAAATGTAAATATATCTATATGATGCTTGATGGATGCACTGCATTAACTAATATTAATCGTTTAGAGGGAGCTGATATTGAGATTAGGTCCGATTCAGAATACGATACAGTAAGAAGAGCTTTCGCCGGCGTTAAAGGACCTTTTACGTTAGGTAATGTCAGTATTACGAATACGGTTAGTAGCATCGGTTATGATATGGGAGAATTATTTGTTGATAGCGGTCTAACATCTGTTGGGGATGTAACATTGAATAATGTCGCCAATAATAGAAGATGCCATGGAATATTCAGAAATTGTCAAAAATTGACGTCAGTTGGGAATATCTCTATCAATTTAAAAGGCTTAATTAGTGTTCAAGATATATTCTCCAATACGCCATTATTAAAGCATATTGAAAGCTTTAATATTAATCTTGTAGATACTTCTATATCGTTTTACAATGCGTTTGCGAATTGTGGTATAACTGATTATTCATCTGTTAATATTCCAATAAATGCTAGTTTACCGCAATGTTTTGCTGGAGGACAATTAAAATTAATTGAAAATATTCCAAATTATAAAGAAGTAATAAGAACCGCTACAAATTTAAGCAACACATTTAACAGCACACAAATAGAAAATGTACCAGACCTTGTGATAGATAATGCTACAGTCATTGACCATATGTTCTTTGGCTGTAAAAAATTAAGAGAAGTTGCTAGTATTACAGGAAATGCCAACATAACACACATTACAGAGATATTTAGGGAATGTGATAAATTGGAACGCATATCAAAAGTATCGTTCCCTAATATGCAAAAATCAACAGATCTATACAGTCATTGTAATATACTTTATATGTCTGGAAAATCAAATTCGACTGGTCAGATTGTCATTGATTATTTGAATTTGGGGAAAACGTTAGCTATCAGTAAAAACGAAATTACTAATAATGCATACGATGGTATGTTTGGCTTCTTCCAATGTCCAACACCTGTTAAAATCAATTTCCAATGCAATATTGGAACGATTATTGAAAAAACAGGTTGGTTAGGCAACAACAATGGTCTACCAGACGTAGAAACACTAAACAGCTTTGCAGACCACGCACTCGCATTAGATAGTCCTTATACGTTAAAGGTTTCTAAAAATATCTATAGCTTATTTACATCGGAAATATTAGCTAAGTTATCAGCTAAAAACTGGACGATCGCATCAGCGTAGGAGGTGGTAGAAGTGAAAACAGAAGTAAAAAACAATATCACGTATCTCTATCCAGACAGCGGAAAAAGGTTGAAAATGTTAAACGGTACGGATACATATAGTGTTTTGATCCTCGCAAAAGACGACACGCAAGACAATTACGAAGAGGTGGATTCTTTGTGGGAACCGGATTTACCAGAAGTACCAGAAGTACCAGAAGTACCAGAAGTACCAGAAATAACACCGGATGAAAACGGTAAGATAACCTATGAAGATGCACAAAAACTGGTAGATACAATAAAAGAAATGCAGTCACGAATGGTGGACATGCAGGAATCAAATACCATGCTGACAGAATGCATATTAGAAATGTCGGAAGTGGTGTATGATGCATAGATTGATATTTAAATTATTATACGGAAAGGAGGGCGAAACAATGATGGCTATGTTATGGGCACAGCAGATTATGATTGGCAAAAAGACATATGCACAGGTACCAAAACTGTTAAAAGAGAAAGTAAAAGAAATCTTAATTGACAGTGGGTGCGAAGAACTTGTAACTGAATAATAAAAAAGGAGTAAACATTGAGTGACTATATTACTAGAGAAGAGCATGATGAGTTTAAAGACGGACTTAAAGCCGAACATGCTCGTACGAACGCTAGACTTCGCGAAGTTGAAGAAGTAGTCAAAGAAATACACACGATGTCAACTACCTTAATAGTCTTATGTGAAAAAATGTCATCTGTGAATAATAGCATAGATGCATTAAATGCCGATGTTGATACATTAAAAGCTAGAGACGGAGAAATGTGGCGGAAAATCGTTGCATATATCTTAACGACTGTAGCCGGTATCATCATCGGCTATATTTTTAAGCAAATAGGTATGTGAAAGGAGACGTTATATGTTAAAGAATTGTGTTTTTAAAATTGATGTAGATACAAAACAGTGGTTTAAATCTACTATCATTCGAGCAATAAAAACTTTTGCTCAGGTAGCAGCATCCATGATTACAGTGGGTGTTGCGATTACTGATATTAATTGGAAAATTGTATTTAGTGTAGCTTTTGTAGCTGCAATCTATTCAATTCTTACAAGTATTGGTGGATTACCAGAAGTACCAGCTGTTAATACTGATTCAGAAGATCTGGAAGACACTACATATAAAGAAGTAGAGGATTTAAAAGAAGGTGATTTGTAATGGCAATTAAAAAAGTAAACGTTCATGGAGGACATAATCCAGCGGGTAAAATTGCTTGTGGAGCTAAGGGTTTACTGGACGAATCTAAAGAAGATCGTAAGATCGCGAAAGCTGTTATTAAATATTTGCGTAAAGCAGGTGTTACAGTGTATAATTGTACTGTTAGTAACGGTACTAGCCAAAGAGATGTACTAAAAAAGATCTGTGCTAAATGCAATCAAAATGGAGTTGACTTTGATGTGTCTGTTCATTTGAATAGTGGACGCAACGACCACAAAGGCGATAAGAAATTAGGTGGTTTTGAAGTATGGGCTACAGCATTTTCGGGCATAAAAAAAGAAGTGGCTGAGAGAGCTGTGGTTAATATGAAGAAGCTTGGTTTCTCTTCACATGGTGATCCATACAAAAGAACTATGGGATTATATTATCTGAACCATACGAAAGCAAAAGCGATCTTATTTGAAATCTGCTTCGTAGACGATAAGGATGACTACTTATTGTATAAGACTGTAGGTGCTGATAAAATCGGTAAAGCTTTAGCCGAAGCAATCGTTGGTCATAGTATCAAAACGAGTAAGACTGCTAAAATTGCATCTGTATTTAAATCAGGTGTATCGGTTAAGATTGTTGGGAATGCTACGTATGGAGGGGCATCCAAAGGTAAACTTATTTCCAGTGCATATTTGAATAAGAAGTACACAGTTACCAAAGTTCAGACGAATAATGGTCAGCAGGAAGCTCTTATTAAGCAGTTGAACAGCTGGGTACCAACAAAATATTTGAAGCTTTGTTAGACGTAATTAGCTGTGATAAAAAGCGGTAGGTTTATATCTTACTCATACATTAACACTCCTCAAACCCGCATAAATACGTTGTTTTCTGTCTGCCTTGCGCAGACTGTTGGACAGTATTTTTTCTTTTATATTGGCGTGGCACATACATCTGGAGTGAAAGGTGGAATCATTACAGGTTTAGGAAATTTTATCGCAATCCTAATGTCATGTTTGATCGTACGAAATGAAAAACTAACGGGAAGAAAATTAACAGGATGCATCTTAGGATTTGCAGGAGTTGTCGTGATCAATCTTCTTGGAAATTCTTTGGATTTCGGTTTTACGATGATGGGAGAAGGATTCGTTTTGATTTCACAGTTAGCCTATGCAACATCCACGATATTGATCAATTACTATTCAAAAAAAGTATCACCAGTTATATTAAGTGGAACTCAGTTTTTTATTGGTGGAATTGTATTATTTTTAATCGGAAACGCAATGGGTGGACATTTAGATCATGTAACAGTTGCTGGAATTACGGTCGTGTTGTATCTTGCATTGGTATCTGCAGTTGCCTATACACTTTGGTCTGTATTACTTGCATATAATGATGTGTCAAAGGTAGCAATCTTTGGATTTGTAAATCCATTATGCAGTGTAATCTTGTCGGCATTGGTATTGGGAGAAGTCAAACAGGCATTTAATATCGGAAGTCTGATTGCACTCGCACTTGTATGTGTTGGAATTTATATTGTAAATGCAAAGAAGAATAACAAATCAAATGTTGAGTAAGGAGGAAAACATTATGAGATATGAAATTTTAGGTGAAACACTTCCAGTAGTTATCTGTTATCTGGAATCTGGAGAAAAAATGGTTACAGAAGGTGGAGGAATGTCTTGGATGTCTCCAAATATGAAAATGGAAACAACTTCGAATGGGGGAATAGGAAAGATATTTGGAAGAGCGTTTTCAGGAGAAAAAATGTTCCAGAATGTTTATACAGCACAAGGCGGAGAAGGGATGATCGCCTTTGCTTCATGTTTCCCGGGATCCATCAAGGCATTTGAAATTGCACCTGGACAGGAAATGATATTACAAAAAAGTGCTTATCTTGCCGGTGAGAATGGAGTTGAGTTATCTGCATTCTTTAATAAAAAGATCGGAGCTGGATTATTTGGCGGAGAAGGTTTTATTATGCAGAAAGTATCTGGCCATGGTATCATGTTTGCAGAATTTGATGGTCATGTTGTGGAATATGAATTAGAGGCTGGAGAGCAGATTGTTGTAGACACTGGACATTTGGCCGCGATGACAGCAAGTTGTACGATGGAGATCAAAAGTGTTCCGGGTGTAAAGAATATGTTGTTTGGTGGAGAAGGAGTGTTTAACACAATACTTACAGGTCCTGGGAAAGTATGGCTGCAAACAATGCCGATCAGTAATGTAGCTGGAGTATTAAGCCCATATTTTCCAAGCTCTAGTAAATAGAGAAAAATATGAATAGGCTAAGGAATGGGGAGTGATCAATATGGCCTTTTTTGATTATGATCGAAATGGGAAAAAAGATTGGAAAGACAATGCCAGAGAATATTATCTTTATAACAAATTGAAAGAAGATGATGCATCGAAGCATAACCGAGAAAAGGAAGAATCATCCGATGATGGGAAATCAAATGTTGGGTGTGGTTCTGTACTATTGTGTTTTTTATTTATGTTTTGTATGATGTGGTTCGCTACGATGGTTAATTCATTATGCAAATAGAGGAGCATAGAATAATGACAAAGACAAAGGCTTATATTGCGATCGACCTCAAATCATTCTATGCTTCTGTGGAATGTAAGGAGCGAAATCGCGATCCTTTAACGACAAATCTTGTGGTTGCAGATCAAAGCCGGACGGAGAAGACGATCTGCCTTGCGGTATCTCCATCGCTGAAAAGCTATGGAATACCAGGCAGACCACGTTTGTTTGAAGTCGTGCAAAAGATTAAAGAAGTCAATAATACCCGCAGGTGGAAAGCTTTAAACAGAACATTTACAGGTTCGTCGGATGACAGCACAGAATTAAATGTAAATCCGGCATTGAAGGTTGATTATATTGTTGCACCACCACGTATGGAATACTATTTGGAATATAGTTCCAAGATTTATAATATTTATCTGAAGTATATTGCGCCAGAAGATATTTTTCCGTACTCAATTGATGAAGTATTTATAGATGCAACAGATTATCTGAATACTTATCAGATGACTGCAAGGGAACTTGCCATGACTATGATACGAGACGTTTTAAAAACAACGGGAATTACAGCAACCGCCGGAATCGGAACGAATATGTATCTGTGCAAGATTGCGATGGATATCGTAGCAAAGCATATTAAACCGGATAAGGATGGCGTAAGGATCGCCGAATTAGACGAAATGTCTTACCGTAGGAAGCTATGGAATCACAGACCGCTTACGGATTTCTGGAGAGTAGGCAAAGGCTATGCGAAGAAGTTGGAAGAACACGGTCTTTTCTCAATGGGAGATGTTGCAAGATGTTCCATCGGAAAGCCAAATGAATTCCATAATGAAGAACTGCTTTATAAGATGTTTGGGATCAATGCGGAACTGCTGATCGATCATGCCTGGGGCTATGAGCCTTGTACGATGGAGCAAGTCAAAGCGTACAAACCGGAAACCAACAGTGTATGCTCCGGGCAAGTACTTCACTGCCCATATGACTTTGATAAGGCAAAGTTAGTTGTAAAAGAAATGACAGATCTTATGACACTTGATCTGGTAGATAAGAGACTTGTTACTGACCAGATCGTATTGACAGTAGGTTATGATATAGAAAATCTAACGGATCCAGATAGATATAGGAAGTACAAGGGATCTGTTACGATTGACCGATATGGAAGGAAAGTTCCAAAACACGCTCATGGAACAACAAACCTGAAAAGGAAGACATCATCTACCATGCTGATCACAGATGCAGTGATGGAATTATATGATCGGATCGTGGATAAAAATCTGCTGATCAGAAGAATCAATATCACAGCGAACAAGCTCGTGGATGAAAGTTTTTCAAAGGAAGAAGAAACGTATGAGCAGCTTGATCTTTTTACAGATTATACGGTAAAGGAACAGAAACAAGCCGAAGAAGAGGCTGTTTTAGAGCGTGAGAAACGGATGCAACAAACAATGCTCACAATCAAAAAGAAGTTTGGAAAAAACGCTATCTTGAAAGGAATGAACCTTCAGGAAGGAGCAACGGCAAAAGACCGTAATGAGCAGATTGGCGGACATAAAGCATAGAAAGTAAGTATTCAGTGTCAATGGAGGAAGATTATGAAGGATCAGTACAATCATAAATACGATGATATTATCAATCTGCCGCATCCAACTTCAAAGAAGCACCCTCGTATGTCACTTTATGCCAGGGCAGCACAGTTTTCGCCTTTTGCGGCACTTACCGGACACGAAGCAGCTATTAAAGAAACTATAAGACAAACAGATGCAAAACAGGTGTTGAGTGAAGAAGTTATAGCAGAATTAAATAAAAAGTTATATCTGATCGCTGAAACGATCGGTACACAACAAATGGTTGAGATCACGTATTTTGTACCAGATACTAAGAAAGATGGGGGAGCATATATTACCTGTTCTGGTTGTGTAAAGAAAATTGATAAATATAAACACACAGTTGTTATGACAGATCAGACGATCATCCCTATTGAACAGATAAGTAATATAGAAGGAGAAATGTTTGAAGAATAGTAATGGTGCCTGATTCAAATAAGAATCAGGCACCATTGCTGTTTCATAAAAAGCTACATACTCTGATGGAATGTACGACGAATCACTTCTTCCTGCTGTTCGCGTGATAATCGATTAAAGTTCACGGCATATCCAGAAACACGGATCGTAAGTGTTGGATATTTTTCTGGATGTTCCATAGCATCGATCAAAGTTTCTCTATGCATAACATTTACATTCAAATGATGTGCACCTTGAACAAAGTATCCGTCTAAGATTGTTGTAAGGTTTTGTACTCGTTGTTTCTGATCTTTTCCAAGAGCATCTGGTACGATGGAAAAGGTATTGGATATACCATCCTGACATACATCGCGATATGGAATTTTAGCGACAGAGTTTAAGGATGCAAGAGCACCATTTTCGTCTCGTCCATGCATTGGGTTTGCACCTGGAGCTAAAGGTTCTCCGAGTTTTCTTCCATCTGGTGTGGATCCGGTTTTCTTACCATACATAACATTAGATGTGATCGTTAAAGCAGATAAAGTATGGATCGCATTTCTATAAATTGGATGTTTCTTTAGTTCGTCAGAGAAGAATGTTACTGTGTTAACTGCAAGATCATCTGCGCGGTCGTCATCATTTCCATACTTAGGGAAATCCCCAATGGTTTCAAAGTCAATTGCTACACCATTTTCATTGCGGATTGGTTTTACAGTTGCATATTTGATCGCTGATAGAGAGTCTGCGGCAATAGACAGACCAGCAATTCCATAAGCTGCGATTCGCTCTAAGTTTGTATCATGAAGAGCAAACTGGCTGGCTTCATATGCGTATTTATCATGCATAAAATGAATGATATTTACTGTATCAACATATAATTTAGCAACATAAGTCATAACTTTCTTATAGTTTTCCCATACTTTGTCAAAATCAAGAACGTCATCTGTGATCGGTTCGATTCCAGGAACAACCTGGATTCCTTTTTTCTCGTCAATTCCTCCATTGATCGCATAAAGCAGTGATTTTGCCAGATTGCAGCGGGCTCCGAACAGCTGTGTCTGTTTTCCAACCTTCATTGCAGATACACAACAAGCGATCGCATAATCATCCCCATAGACTGGACGCATAACATCATCATTTTCATATTGGATAGAATCCGTATCAATAGAAACTTTAGAGCAAAAATGTTTAAAGTTGTCTGGCAGTTTTTCAGACCATAAAACAGTTAAGTTAGGCTCAGGAGCAGTTCCAATGTTATATAAAGTATGAAGATAACGGAAAGAGTTCTTAGTAACCAGAGGTTTTCCATTAATACCAACTCCACCGATAGACTCCGTGATCCATGTAGGATCTCCACCAAATAGTTCGTCATATTCAGGAGTTCTTAAATGTCTTGTCAGACGAAGTTTGATGATAAATTGATCGATCAATTCCTGAGCTTCTGTTTCTGTGATCACTCCATTTTTAAGATCTCGTTCAATATAAATATCAAGGAATGTAGAAGTACGTCCAAGGGAAGTTGCAGCTCCATTATTTTCTTTTGTTCCCGCAAGATATCCCATATAAACCGCCTGAACAGCTTCTTTCGCATTTTTTGCAGGTTTTGAAATATCAACGCCATAAGATGCAGCCATTTCTTTCATTTTAGAAAGGGCACGGATCTGCTCAGAAATTTCTTCACGCAGACGGATGCGGTCTTCTGTCATAGTTCCATCTTCAAAGTCTAGATCTTTTTGTTTTTCTTCGATCAAGTGGTCGATTCCATAAAGAGCAACACGACGGTAGTCTCCAATAATACGTCCACGTCCATAAGCATCAGGAAGTCCTGTTAGAAGTCCAGCAGTTCTTGCAAGACGAGTACGTTTTGGATAGGCATCAAAAACCCCTTCATTGTGTGTTTTTCTGTATTCATTAAAATGGCGGTCGATCTCTTCATTTAGTTTATAACCATATTGTTCCAGTGACTGGTGCGCCATACGTTTACCGCCATATAGATTGACAATACGTTTTAGGGGTGCATCTGTCTGAAGTCCAACAATCACCTCATTTTCTTTATCAATATATCCAGGTGCGAAGTTCGTGATACCAGAAATGATATCTGTCTCAACATCTAAAACGCCTCCTTTTTTCAATTCTTCAGCAAGCAGTTCTTCACATTTATTCCAGACTTTTTTTGTTTTCTGAGATACATCAGCTAAGAAAGAGTCATCTCCTTCATAGAGAGTGTAGTTTTTCTGTATAAAATTTCTTACATTGATTTCTTTTGTCCAGACACCATCGTTGAATCCATTCCATTCGTTTAACATGATTTTTCCTCCATAAAATAAACATGATCAAAATAGGTTTGTTGTAACATCTCTGTTTTCTTTTTATCCATGGCAGGTACACCTTCTAAAGAATAAGGAATATCCATAACTTTATATTTGTTGGTACCAAGTAAATGATAGGGAAGCAGCTCAACTTTCTCTACATTAGGAATCTTTTGAATATAAGCTTTTAACTGAACCATATGATCTTCGCTGTCAGTAATTCCTGGAACAACGACATGGCGAATCCATATCTTAGTCTGATGTTTTTTTAAAGCATTCAAAAATTCTTCAAAACGATCCATTGATCTTCCTGTCATTTTCTCATAATCCGTTTTATGGATGTGTTTCAGATCAAGAAGAACAAGATCTGTATGGTTTAAAATCTCATCATAATCAGAAAGTCCATAACCTGCAGTGTCGATGCAAGTGTGAATGCCTTCATTCTTGCATAGTTTTAAAGTCTCTTTTAAAAAATCAGGTTGTAATAAAGGTTCTCCACCAGAAAAGGTAACACCACCATCTTCTTTAAAATAAGGTTTAAATCGTCGGATCTTTGCAACAAGTTCTTCCGGTGTGTATTCGGTCCCGCCAGATAATTCCCAAGTATCAGGGTTATGGCAGAAACGACATCTTAGAGCACATCCTTGTAAAAAGATAACGGTTCGTATCCCTGGTCCATCAACCAGACCCATCGATTCGATGGAATGGACATGACCAACTGTCATAGTATTCCTCCTTATGGATGATACGTACTTAGGACAAGTACGTAAAAAGTTAACAGGATCAATATCTGAACGATGAGGCGTTGTAAAAATAGAATAAAAAAACGCCGCACGTCCAGACAGATTGCCCAGACGGTCGGCGATTAATGATCATACTTCCATGTGGTTAATTCCACGTGCTCCGTCAGTTATATGACCTTATGGCTATAAGATACTATAGAAAATGAGATTCGTCAACCCCTTAATTTTGTCGAAAAGCTTCACAAATTGTACAAATAGTGATACAATATGATTATCAAAACAACTTAAAGGAGGATATGCCTATGAAGCTAGAGAAATTGCAGTTCGTTGTAGAAGATGGAGTTGGTATCATCACAATGAACTATATGAAGAATCTTAATGCAATTGATGATCAGATGGCAGACGAGTTGATGTACGTGGTAGATACTTGTGAGAATGACCCGAATGTAAAAGTTGTTGTTTTAAAAGGAATGCCAAAGGCATTTTCAGCAGGAGGAGACATTGGATACTTCTATAACCTGATCCAACAAGGTGGAGAAGTGAATATGGATTCTCTGATCAGTAAAGTTGGCAATGTAACCGATGGTCTGAAGCGTATGAGTAAGCTTGTGATCTCAAGTGTAAGTGGAGCGGCAGCAGGTGCAGGAGTAAGTCTTGCATTTTCAGGGGACTTTGTTGTATGCGCAGACAATGCGAAGTTTATTATGGCATTTGTGAATCTTGGACTAGTTCCAGATACCGGTGGAACGTACCTGTTTGTTAAGAGTCTTGGAATTCAGAAAGCAATGGAACTGTGTGTTACAGGAAGACCAATGAAAGCACAGGAAGCAAAAGATGCCGGAATGGTATATGATGTAGTTCCAGCGGAGGAATTAGATGATACCGTTATGAAACTTGCTAAGAAATTTGCTAGTGGACCATTACTTTCTTATAAGAATATCAAGAAACAAATTTATCAGGCAGGGCTTGCTGATTATAAGAAATACCTGGATGAATGTGAGATTCCGACACAGCGTGAATGTGCGGCATCTTCTGATTTTATAGAAGGAGTCAAAGCTTTTATGGAGAAGAGAAAGGCTGAATTCAAAGGAGAATAAAGCCAGGATTAAACCATGAACATAGAAGGGAGGTCACGCCTTTGAAGTCAAAAGTTGTAACAAGAGAGGAAGCGCTCTCAAGAATTCATGATGGACAGACGATCATGTTTGGAGACTGGCATGGAGAATTTGCAGCAGATGAGATCATTGATGGAATGTTAGAAAAAGGAATCAAAGACATTGATGCGATCGCTGTATCTGCTGGAATGGCGGATCAAGGAGTCGGAAAGCTGATCAAAGATCATAGAGTTAAGAGTTTGATCACAACACATATTGGGTTGAACCCGATTGCCAAGGATCAGATGTTTGCAGGAGAACTTGCGATAGAATTTAGTCCGCAAGGAACCTTTGCAGAAAGAATCCGTTGTGGTGGAGCAGGCTTAGGTGGCTGTCTGACACCAACAGGACTTGGTACAGAAGTAGAAGAAGGTAAACAAAAACTAACGATCGATGGCAAAGAATATCTTCTGGAATTACCATTGCGTGCAGATGTTGCTTTAATCAAAGCAACGAAAGCAGATACTGCAGGTAATATTTCATTCCGAATGAATTCCAGAGCAACAAACAGTACGATGGCTATGGCTGCTGATACGGTGATCGTGGAAGTCGAAGAGATCGTGGAAGTGGGTGAACTAGGACCAGAAGAGATCGATGTTCCAGCACCTGTAATCGATATGATCTATGAAAGAACCGGTGAGAAACGACCAATGTGTCCAATGTGGCAGCGAGCCAAAGCAAAAGCGGAAGGAGGTCAGTGATATGGCAGGATTGACAGGAAGAAAGCTGATCGCATCACGATGTGCAAAGTTTTTTAAAGATGGAGATTTTGTAAATCTTGGTATCGGAGTTCCGCTGATGTGTGTAAATTATCTCCCAGAAGGTGTGGATCTGTGGCTGGAAGCAGAGATCGGAACCGTCGGAAGTGGACCAACCCCAAGCTGGGATAAAGTAGATATTGATGTTATTGATGCCGGCGGACAGCCTGCATCTGTGATCAAAGGTGGAAGCGTGTATGATCATGAGATGTCTTTTGCATTTATACGTGGCGGACATATTGATGCAGCAGTTCTTGGTACACTTCAGGTAGACCAAGAAGGCAATATCGCTAACTGGACGATTCCAGGGAAGATGGTGCCAGGAATGGGTGGTGCCATGGATCTGTGTGCTGGAGTGAAGAAGATCATCGTAGCAACAGACCATTGTGAAAAGAGTGGAAAGTCTAAGATATTAAAGAAATGTACACTTCCTTTGACGGGAGTTCATTGTGTAACAGATATCGTAACAGAACGCTGCTATTTTGAAGTTACAAAAGATGGTCTCGTGTTAAGGGAACTTGCAGAAGGATATAGTGTAGAAGATATCCTTGCATGCACAGAAGCTGATGTGATCGTACCGGATGAAATTGGTGTTATGAGCTGATAATAGACGCAGGAAAGCATATAGAAAAACAGCACTGTACAGGAATAAAATTCCCAATGCAGTGCTGTTTTTATTAGTTTATTTAATCTTCTTTTGGCAATGCAATATTTAAGATAATTGCAACAAGTGCCGCAGGTACAATACCAGATCCTCCGAAGATCAACTGAATTCCTTCAGGTAGTCCAGAAAGAACTGTGCTGTTTGCACCGATTCCATATCCAAGTCCAAGAGCTACAGATACGATGGTAATATTTCTCATTGTTAGTGGCTCTTTTGTGATCAGCTGAATACCACTGATCACGATAGAAGAGAACATCATAACAGCTGCTCCACCTAATACGCTCTGTGGCATGATAGAGATCAATGCAGCAAGTTTTGGAAATAATCCACACAGGATTAAGAAGATTGCTCCTGTTGCAAGTGCAAAACGGTTTACGATCTTTGTCATAGTAACAAGACCAACATTCTGGCTGAATGATGTATTTGGTAAAACACCAAAGAATGCTGCGATCGTAGATCCGATACCATCACAGACAACACCACCAGAAAGCTCAGAATCTGTAGCTTCACGATCCATACCACCTTCGATAACTCCGGAAATATCCCCGACTGTTTCTACAGCAGTTACGATAAACATGATAAGTACAGGGACGATCGCTCTTGCATCAAAAATGATTTTTACAGGCATAAATTTTGGAATGGCAAACCATCCAGCCTGAGCAACTTTATCCCAGTTTAACACCCATGCTTTTGTATACTCTACACCATCTGCATTGACAGCAGTTGTAGGAAGTACAACACCCATGATTCCTGCGATAATGTATCCTGCGATAATTCCGATCAGTACAGAAGAAGCACTTGTGATACCTTTCGTTCCATGTTTTAATGCAATGATGATCACAAGAACAATTGTTCCAAGTAACAAGTTCTCGATTGAACCGAAATCATTAGCAGAATTTCCTCCACCAAAAGAATTCACACCAACACCGATCAGTGATAATCCGATGGAAAGTACAACCGTACCAGTTACGACAGCTGGGAAAAATCTTCGAAGTGGTTTTAACATAAATCCTAATACAGATTCAAATAACCCACCGATAATGGAAGCACCCATGATCGCACCATATCCAAGGATTCCACCACCCATAACAGATGCAACACTGCTGCAGACACCGATAAATCCTGAACTCGTTCCCATGATGATTGGAACTTTTCCACCAATCGGTCCGATCGCGTACAACTGGATCAGTGTAACAATTCCGGCAATTAACATTGCATTTTGTAAAAGCGCAATCTGAACGTCTGCAAATTCGGTTCCAGAAGCAATACCACAAGCCCCTGTAATGATAAGGACTGGAGTAAGGTTACCTACGAACATAGCGAATACATGCTGCAGACCAAGGAGAATCGCTTTTTGCAGCGGAAGTTTCCCGTAAAAGTCGTATTCCGCACCTTTGTTTTTCTCTTGATTCATTTTTCTTTCGTCTCCTTTTTTTTAATGCATGATGAGCAGTTTTATACTGCTATTTTTCACAGCATACTATTATAAAGGATTTGAATGAAAATGTATAGTTCTTTTTTTTAAGCATGTTTTTTTACATTGCAACCACACCATTTTCATGATAAAATTTACCCGAAAAACTTTCCAAAAGGAGTCAATATACAGTGATAAGTTTAGGATTAGATTCTGGTTCGTCTATGACAAAAGCCGTTTTGTTAGAAGATACGAAGATAATAGATACAAAGATGATCCCAACATCGATCAGTCCAAGGAAATCCCTAGAATTTCTTTATAGAGAGATAAAAAAACAACATAAAGAAATAGATGTTATTGTAACAACTGGATATGGAAGGAATCTGTTAGATCAGGCAGATTTCAAGATCACGGAGATTACTTGTCATGCAGCTGGAGCATTTTTTATGAATCCAGATTGTGACACGATCATAGATATCGGTGGGCAGGATAGCAAAGTGATCACCATTGACGCTCTTGGATGTGTCACAGATTTTTTAATGAATGATAAATGTGCTGCTGGAACTGGACGTTTCCTTGAGATGACGATGAAACGAGTCGAAAGTGAGATTGGAAGAATCGACACTTTTGTAAAAGATGCCAAGCCTGCGAAGATCAACAGTATGTGTGCTGTATTTGCAGAAAGTGAAATCGTTGGATTATTGGCACAAGATATTGCACCTGGTGATATTGTTCTTGGTTGTGTAGAATCTATTTGTCAGCGAACCGCTGCATTTGCACAGAAATTGGCGCCAGCGAATCCAAAAGTATTTTTCTCTGGTGGACTAGCACAATTTGATGTGATCAAACAATCATTAGCCAATCATTTAGGAGTAAAAGAAGTAGCAACGGATTCATTATGTCAATACACAGGAGCAATTGGAGCTGCCGTTTTGGGCATCCGCAAAATAAAACGATAATTTTTACTTACAGGAGGATTCAAACAATGGTTGAATTAAAGAAAGAGTTACCAGAGATTTTTGAGGAATTTGCAGAGCAGAGAAAGCATTCTTTTCTCGCGATCAAGGAGGTTAAAGAAAAAGAGATACCTGTTGTTGGTGTATTTTGTACTTATCTTCCAAGAGAGATTCCAAATGCCATGGGTGCAGCAGTTGTCGGATTATGTTCCGTATCAGATGAAACAATCCCAGATGCAGAAAAAGATCTGCCAAGAAACCTATGTCCATTGATCAAATCAAGTTATGGATTTGCCAAAACAGATAAATGTCCTTTCTTCTATTTTTCAGATTTGGTTGTAGGAGAAACAACATGCGATGGAAAGAAAAAAATGTACGAAATGCTTGCTGATTTTAAACCAGTTCATGTCGTAGAACTTCCAAACTCTCAGACAGAAGATGGAATCCAATTATATAAGAAAGAATTACTTCGTTTCAAGAAAGTTCTAGAAGATAAATTTGAGACAACGATCACAGATGAGGCAGTTCTTCATCAGATCAAATTAAGAAATGGGATCAATAAAGCATTAAGACGTCTTCAATATGTAATGGCAAATGATCCTGCACCAGTCAATGGATTAGATGTGATCAATACTGTATATGGAAGTGGCTTTGACATTAACACAGAAGGTCTTGAAGACAGAATCAATGCAGTAACAGATAAAATTGAAAAAGAATATACAGAAGGAAAAAATATAGGGAAAAAACCAAGGATCCTTGTAACCGGATCTCCATCTGGCGGTGCGGCCTTGAAAGTCATTCGTGCAATTGAGGATAATGGTGGAGTTGTCGTATGCTTTGAAAACTGTACTGGAATGAAACCATTAGCAATGGTGGATGAAGAGAATCCAGATGTATATGATGCACTCGCAAGAAAATATTTAAACATTGGATGTTCTTGTATGTCTCCAAATAAGAATCGTTTGGATCTTTTAGACGAATTGATCGATGATTTTCAGGTAGATGGTGTCGTAGACCTTGTTCTTCAGGCATGTCATACATATAACGTGGAAACCGCACTTGTCAAGAAATTAGTGAAAGACAAAAAAGGAATCCCGTACACAGTGGTTGAGACAGATTATTCACAGGCAGATATTGAACAGATCAATACGAGAATGGCAGCTTTTATTGAGATGCTGTAAGTACAAAATTTGGTAATTACTGTCCCAAACGCATCACATCTATTTTTGCAGACAAGAACGAAAGAGGAGAACTATAATATGAAAAAACCATTAAAAACAGTATTATTCCTAGCTTTTTTATGTATGACTTGCTGCACGATATCATTAAAAGCAACTTCCAAAGATATTTGTGCAGCACAGACGCAAAAAACTACAAAAGCATATAAAAAATATCTTGGAAAATGGGAAACCGTAAATTATAAAATGAACGTCAAAGTGATCAATAAGAATTATCTAAAAGCTGTGATCAAAGCAAAAAATGGAGATATTCTTACCATTAACCAGAGGATGCCAGTCAAAAAGAAAAATACATTGATGCTGACATCAAAAAAAGGAATCGAAGTAAAGGTTATCCTTCAATTTAAATACGGAAAACCTTATAAAGATTATAAGCGTAATACCATTGTAAATGGTCCAAATGTATTCCTTGCAGGAATGAATAAGGCATGGAGTAACAGTACTTATTACAAAGAAACTAAAAATGGAAAAACAGTCCCTGTTATGCTCGTATATACAAAAACAATAAAGAAGAAATGACTTAAAAATATGGAGGTATAAAAAATTAATGGAGAAAAAACAACCGATCATAGAATTAAAACACATCAAAAAGTGTTATACGAAAGATGTACCGGTTATTTATGATTTTAATCTGACGATAAATGAAGGAGAGTTTGTTACATTTTTAGGACCTTCCGGATGCGGAAAGACAACCATCTTAAGAATGTTAGCAGGCTTTGAAACACCAACGAGTGGAGAAATCTTATTTAATGGAAAGGATATCAGTGAGCTTCCTCCAAATGAGAGAAAGTTTAATACTGTATTCCAAAAATATGCATTGTTTCCACATTTAAATATCTACGATAATATTTCTTTTGGACTAAAAGAAAAGAAAGTACCGAAGAATGAGATTAAAAAAAAGGTAAAGCGTGTGCTTGAAATCGTAGACTTAGAAGGATTTGAGAAAAGAAAGATTGACAGTTTATCTGGCGGACAGCAGCAACGTATTGCGATCGCACGTGCGATCGTAAACGAGCCGAGGATTTTATTATTAGATGAGCCGTTAAGTGCCCTTGATTATAAGATGCGTCAGGAGATGCAGATCGAGTTAAAAAATATGCATAAGGAATTGGGAATCACCTTTATCTTTGTCACACATGATCAGGAAGAAGCATTGATGATGTCTGATAAGATTGTTGTTATGTCAAAAGGCCAGATTCAGCAGGTTGGAACACCAGAAGAGATTTATAATAAACCACAGAATGCCTTTGTTGCTGATTTTATCGGGGAAAGTAATATTTTTGATGGTATGAAAAAAGAAGGAAATCTGATCCATTTTGCACATCATGATTTTGTATGTCATGATGACCATGAACCTGGAACAAGACTAGATGTTGTCATCCGCCCAGAAGATGTTGTTTTAACAACTCCAGACAAAGGAAAATTTACTGGAGAAGTAATCTCATGTCTGTTCTGCGGTAAATTTTATGAAGTGGCTGTTTTATCAGACAAAAATGAAATTGAAGCACATATCTTGCACGAGTTAACACCAGGAACAAAAGTTGGGGTTGATTTTACTGCAGATACGATCCATACGATGCCAAAAGATCTCAAAGTCAACCATTATATTGGTACAATAGACAAAGATGGTTGGTTAGAACTTACAGATGGTCGTATTCCTGTGAAGGAAAAAGAGCCAAAAGCACATCCTGAAGGTACAAGATTAAAAATGTATTTTCCATCAAAACTTGCAAAATTAAGTGATGATCCGGAAGAAGGATATTTTCAGGGAAATATCATCTCGATCATTTACAAGGGAGATCATTATAATTATCGAGTTTTAAGTGAGAATAAAGTAGAATATTCGGTTGATGATGAAGATTTATGGAATATCGGTGACTTTGTCAGTGTAGTAGTTCCAGAAGATGCCATGGTATTTGAGAGTGTTTCGGAGGATGCAGAATGAAAAATGATAGACTAAAAAGCATTCTGGGCATTCCGTATTTTCTATTTCTAGTCATTTTTGTCGTCTGTCCAGTATTGATCTTGCTGTATTATGCATTTACCAATGGAGCGGGTGAGTTTTCTCTTGCGAATTTTACATTGTTTTTTACAGACAGTAAAGCAATCGGAACTTTAATCTACAGTGTGATGGTTGCTGTTGTGACAACGATCGTCTGCCTTTTGATCGCATATCCAGTTGCGTATCTTCTTGCAAAGGGAGAATTCCGGCGAGGGAATGTTTTATTAATGTTATTTGTAATGCCTATGTGGATCAACTTCACTTTGCGTATCACGGCATTAAAAGAAATCTTAACATTGATCGAAGGAAATCTTGCATTTCATCCATTCCTAAATACCGTGATCGGTATGACTTATGATTTTCTCCCATTTATGATCCTGCCAATCTATAATACGATCGCGAAGATCGATCATAGTTATATTGAAGCAGCAAAAGACCTTGGTGCAAAGTCTTACCGCGTATTTTTACGAGTGATCCTACCATTGTCTATTCCTGGAATCATCAGTGGGATCACGATGGTATTTCTTCCATCTATGACGAATTACGTTGTGCTTGATATGATGTATAACAGCACATATATTATGGGAAGTCTTGTTGGAAGCTATTTCAGCATGTATGACTGGAACAATGGATCTGTTATTTCCATGATCCTCTTGATCTTAATCTTATTATTAAGTACGATCACAGGAGAATTTTCAGACAAGGAGGACAATGCATATGAATAAAAAAACAATACAAAGTGTTTTCCTTGGAATGGTTCTGTTGCTGATGTATCTGCCAATCTTGCTCTTAGCTGTCTACAGTTTTATGGATTCTGCGATCATTGGCAGATCTGGAAGTTTTACAGTGAAGAATTATGTCTATCTGTTTCATTCAGAAGACCTTAGATCCATGATCTTTGGAACACTCATCTTAGCTGTGATTGTTGCAGTTATTTCAACGATCCTTGGAACTCTTGGTGCGATCGGTGCTTTTTATTCTTCAAAGAAACTAAAGAGACCGATCCATCTGATGAATCAGATTCCAGTTGTAAATGCAGATGTTGTAACTGGTTTTTCTATCTGTGTGTTATTGATCGTATTTTTTAAGATGGATAAAGCAAGTTATATTCCGCTTGTGATCGGGCTTGTATCCCTTTGCAGCCCGTTTGTATATCTATCTGTGATCCCTCGCCTGAAGCAGATGGATCCTCAGTTATATGAAGCTGCTCTAGACCTTGGGTGCTCCCCATTTGGAGCCTTAAGAAAGGTTGTGTTGCCACAGTTAACTTCCGGAATCGTTTCTGGATTTATGATGTCGATCACATTAACATTAGATGATTATTTTATCACAACTTATACAAAGCCATCGATGTTTGACACGATCAGCACGTATGTTGTTAATGCCACAAAAGGAGCACAGACTGATGTTAAAACAGCTCTATGGGCACTATCAACCATCATCTTTTTGATCGTGATCTTTGTTGTGATCGGTATGAACCATACAGGCAGGAAGGAGAATGATCATGAAATATAAAGTATTTTCTATCATTTTTTCAATTTTACTTGTAATCACGCTTCCCCTGGCTTTATGTTCCTGTAGTACACAAAAGAGTTCAAAAAATGATGAGATTATCTTAAGAATTGCAAACTGGGAAGAATATCTGGATGAAGGTGACTGGGACGATGATGAAGAAATCGAATTAGAGAATGGGAAAAAGATCATCGGAAGAAATTCGATGATCAAAGATTTTGAAAACTGGTATGAAAAAACATATCACAAAAAAGTGAAAGTTGAATATTCAACTTTTGGAACAAATGAAGATATGTATAATCAGTTGACGATCGGTGACACTTATGACCTGATCTGCCCATCCGAATATATGACGATGAAACTTATGGCTGAAAATAAAATATTAAAATATTCTGATGAATTTTGGGATACTTCAGATGCCAACAATTATTATGCGAAAGGGGTATCTCCTTATATTAAAAAATCTTTGGATCAGTTAAAATATCAAGGGCAGTCTGTAGGGGATTATACAGCCGGTTATATGTGGGGAACACTTGGTTATGTATATAATCCAAAGTATGTTTCCAGAGAAGATGCAGAAGACTGGGGTCTATTATTAAATCAAAAATACTATAAAAAGATAACTGCCAAAGATAGTGTCAGGGATTGTTATTTTGCAGTTCGTGGTATGCAGACGCAAAAAGAGATTTTAACAAAGAAATTTCAAAACCAGTCAAACTACAAAGAAAGATTATCATCCTTGTTAAATGATACTTCTGATCAAAGTATCCAAAATGCAGGAATGATCCTATCAAAGATCAAGGATAATGTATATTCTTTTGAAACTGACAGTGGAAAAGCTGACCTTGTCAGTGGAAAGGTGGTAGCTAATCTTCAATGGTCTGGAGACGGTGTATATTCTATGCAACAGGTGGAAGAAGAAGGTATCAAATTACGTTATGCTGTTCCAAAAGCGAGTACGAATCTGTGGTTTGACGGATGGTGTATGTTAAAGTCTGGGATTGGAAAAGATAAAGAAAAGCAGCAGGCAGCACAGGCTTTTGTAAACTACATTTCAAGACCGGATAACGTTGTAAGGAATATGTACTATGTCGGATATACATCTGTGATCTCTGGAGGAGAAGATAAGACCATCTATGATTACATCAAATATATGTATGGAAGCGAAGATAAGAAAAGCGTTGATTATGATCTGAATTATTTCTTCCAACAAAATGGAGATAATTACAACTATGTAATGAAAACAAGTGAGGAAATGTCCAAAGGACAGTTATATGCCCAATATCCGACACAGGATGTTATGCGAAGAAGTGCTGTTATGACATATTTCGGAGATCAGGCAAATAAAAAGATCAGCCGAATGTGGATTGACATGAGATGTTTTGATCCTCGAATCAAGAAAAATAGTAAATAATATAAAACTGCAAGGGAATACAATAACTTTTGTTTGTTGTATTCCCTTGTAGTTTTGTTTATAAATGAAATTTGTTCAGCTATATAATGAAAACTATTCAAAGTTTCAATTTACAAAGTCGGATTTTGTAATATAATAGTTGATGTTACTGAAAAAAATCTAATTTATAAGTGAATGTAATTCATTTAAGTATAATTATCAAAATAAAGGGAGAGAAACACCATGAACAATGGACTAGAGATCAGATGGCATGGTCGTGGCGGACAGGGTGCCAAGACCGCAGCATTACTTCTTGCCGACGTAGCATTTAAAACCGGAAAATATGTACAGGGATTCCCTGAATACGGGCCAGAACGTATGGGAGCACCAATTACTGCATATAACAGGATCAGTGATGAAGTGATCCGCGTACATTCAAACATTTATACACCAGGATTAGTAGTTGTTGTTGATGAGACATTACTTCACTCTGTTGATGTCACAGCAGGATTAAAAGAAGATGGAGCGATCATTGTAAATACACCAAAATCAGCCGATGAGATCAAGCCAATGTTAAATGGCTATCAAGGAAAAGTTTATACTGTCGATGCAAGAAAAATCTCTGTACAGGCTTTAGGAAAATATTTTCCAAACTCTCCAATGCTCGCAGCAGCTGTTGCAGTCAGTGGCGTTATGAAAAAAGATGCTTTTATTTCTGAAATGCGAGCTTCTTATCAGCATAAATTTGCAAAGAAACCAGAAGTCATCGATGGAAATATGCAAGCACTTGAATTAACTTATGAAGAATTAAAAGATGTATTATAAAAACGTATTTTAAATGGAGATATAACAATATGAGAACAGATATAAGCAAAATCAATGAGCAGACACCTCATCAGGATCTGACAGAAGGACTGATGTTATTTGCTGGCGGAACTTCAAAACAGTTTCATACAGGGGAATGGAGAACAAGAACACCAATTTTAGACCAGGATCTTTGCAGACAATGTATGGTCTGTTCCATGGTCTGTCCAGACTCTAGTATTCCTCTAAAAGATAGTGAACGAGTAGAATTTGATTATGACCACTGTAAAGGATGCGGTATTTGTGCAAAAGCCTGTCCATTTGATGCAATCACAATGAAGGAGGGAAGATAAGATGGCTAGAAAAGATCGTATGTCAGGAAATGAGGCGGTATCCTTCGCAATCCGCCAGATCAATCCGGATGTTATGCCGGCATTCCCAATCACTCCATCCACAGAGATTCCACAGATGGTTTCTACATATATTGCAAATGGAGAAATCGACACAGAATTTGTCCCTGTGGAAAGTGAACATTCTGCAATGAGTGCCGCAATCGGATCAGAAGCTGCCGGCGCAAGAACTTTAACAGCAACATCTTCTGCAGGACTTGCATTGATGTGGGAGGAATTATTGCTTGCAGCATCAAACCGTATGCCTATCGCATTAGCTCTCGTAAACCGCACATTATCCGGACCGATCAACATCAACTGTGACCATTCTGATGGAATGGGCGCAAGAGATACTGGATGGATTCAGATTTATGCGGAAAACAATCAGGAAGCCTATGATAACTTTATTCAGGCATATCCAATCGCCGAAAGTGCTGGAGTCCATTTACCGATCATGATCTGTCAGGATGGATTTATCACAAGTCATGCGGTTGAAAATATTGAATTACTAGAAGATGAAGAAGTTAAAAATTTTGTTGGTGAATATGAACCGGAAGAATTCTTATTAAATCCTGGAAAACCAATCGCAGTTGGACCATATTCTGTGACAAGCTATGCAATGGAAGCAAAGAAAAATCAAGAAATCGCATTAGAAAATGCGAAAGATGCAGTCTTGAAGGTTGCAAAAGAATTTAAAAAGATTTCTGGAAGAAGCTATGGATTATTTGAAGAATACAAAACAAAAGATGCCGATTACATCATGTTATTGATCGGATCAGCTGCTGGAACAGCAAAACAGGCAGTGGATGACTTAAGAGCAAAAGGTAAAAAAGTCGGTGTTATCAAACTGCGTCTGTTCCGTCCATTCCCAGCCGATGAATTAGCCACAGCTTTAAAAGGTGCCAAAGCGGTAGCAATCATGGACCGTACAGAAAGTTATAACGGAAACGGTGGACCTCTTGGAAGTGAAGTAACTGCCGGATTATTTAGAAATAAAGTGATGATCGATACCGTCAACTATATTTACGGACTTGCCGGAAGAGACTTTACCGTACAGGAAGTATATGATATCTTTACTGATCTTGAAGATCATATTGAAAATGGAACAAAACTTGAACAGTTTAAATACATCGGATTGCGTTAATAGGAGGAATACTGTGAGTAGTTATAATGTAAAAGAAATGATGAGTAAAAAAGAGCGTTTAGCTCCAGGACATCGTATGTGTGCCGGATGTGGTGCTACAATTGGAGTTCGTGCGGTACTTCGTGCTTTACATGAAGAAGATCATGCTGTGATCGCAAATGCGACAGGATGTCTTGAGGTATCTTCTTTCATGTATCCATATTCTGCATGGGAAGACAGCTATATCCACAATGCATTTGAAAATGCAGGAGCAACATTAAGTGGAGTTGAGACAGCATATAAAGCATTAAAAAAACGTGGAAAACTTCCAAAAGACGAAAACTTTAAATTCATCGCATTTGGTGGAGATGGTGGAACTTATGATATCGGATTCCAGTCTTTATCAGGAGCTATGGAACGTGGTCATGACATGGTTTATGTGTGTTACGATAACGGAGCTTATATGAATACAGGAATCCAAAGATCTTCTGCAACACCAATGTTTGCAGATACAACAACAACACCGACAGGAAAAGAATCTGTTGGTAAAATGCAGAACCGTAAAGACCTTGCAAGCATCATCGCAGATCATGATGTAGCATATGTAGGCCAGAGTACATTTACACTAAACTTTAATGATCTTCATAAAAAGGCTGAAAAAGCGATTTACACAGAAGGGGCAAGTTTCTTAAATATCATGACACCATGTCCAAGAGGATGGAGATACAATACTGAAGATATTATGGAAATCTGTCGTCTTGCAGTAGAAACATGCTACTGGCCAATGTTTGAAGTAGATCATGGAAAATGGAATTTAACTTACGAGCCAAAGAAAAAACTTCCTATTGAAGATTTCTTAAGAGCACAGGGAAGATTTAAACATTTATTTAAACCTGGAAATGAACATTTAATTGAAGAATTCCAGAAAGAGGTTGACAGACGTTGGGAAAATCTGTTATATAAATGTGATAGATAAAATAATAAAGTAAGGAAGTTTTATGGAATGACATTATTGACATACCAAGTTTTCAAGACAATCGCAGATGTAGGGAGTTTCCATAAAGCAGCGGATATCTTAGGATTAACACCCTCTGCGATCAGTCATGCCATCTCATCGATGGAAAATGAATTAGGATTTTCAGTATTGACAAGAAGCAAAGCAGGAGTCAGTCTCACAAACTATGGAGAGCAGCTATTACCATATGTAAATGCTGTATTGAACTGTGATGAAAGCTTAAAACAGGAAATTGCTGAATTAAATGGATTAAAACAAGGAAAAGTAAAGATTGGAGTATTCTCCAGTGTATGTACCAGCTGGCTACCAGAGATCTTACATTCTTTTAAGAAGAAGTATACAGAGATTGACATTGAAGTCTTTCAGGGAACTTACGATGATGTTGTATACTGGATCAAGAACGGAGTTGTAGATCTCGGATTTTTATCCGTATCCAGTGCAAAGGATATTCCGATCGAACCATTATATCGTGACGAATTACTCTGTGTTCTGCCGAGTGGTACAAAAGAAAATAAAAGTACAAATTATATTGATATTGAAGAAATGAAACATCATCAATTTGTAACACAACGAGACAGTACCGATGCAGATATCCAGAATTTCTTAAAAGAGAATTCGCTGCAAGTACAATCGAACTATCATGTAGTTGATGATTTATCAACGATCGCACTTGTTGAGAAAGGATTTGGAATCTGTCTGATGCCGAAACTTGTTATGACAGATATTCCATATAAAGTTGATAGTTATCCAACAAAACCACCTGCAAGCAGGATCATCGGACTTGCAGCTATGAATCCGAATTTTATGGCGCCTGCTGTTCGCACAATGTTTAATCATATTGTAGATAAATATCAAGAAAACGAGTTTAAAAAATAATTTCCTTGTGCTAAAATATACCTGTATGGATTTTATATTTTAGGAGGTAGCATATGCAAGTTAAAGGTGTAAGATTATATGCAAAAGACGATATCCGTCTGGAAGAATTTGAACTCCCAGAGATCAAGGACGATGAGATCCTTGTCAAAGTAATGAGTGATTCCATTTGTATGTCTACATGGAAAATGGTAAAACAAGGAGCAGATCATAAGCGAGTTCCTGCGGATGTTGCTGATCACCCGATCATCATTGGACACGAATTTGCCGGAGATATTGTGAAAGTCGGTAAAAAATGGCAGGATAAATTCAAACCAGGACAGAAGTTCGCACAGCAGCCAGCAATTCCTAGACAGGCTGAATCTCCAGGATACTCTTATACAGAGTGCGGTGGAGCAGCAACTTACTGTATTTTCCCAAATGATATTATCGAAGCTGGATGCCTTTGGACTCATGAAGGAGATTCTTACTTTGAATCTTCTGTTGCAGAACCAATGTGCTGTGTCATTTGTGGTTATAAAACAAACTATCACGTTAAAGACCGTTATGAACATGTAATGGGAACAAAAGCAGGTGGAAGTATCGCAATTCTTGGTGGATGCGGACCAATGGGACTTGGTGCTGTAAGCTACGCCCTTGCCATCGAGAATAAACCAGCCAAAGTGATCGTTACAGACATTGATGACGCCAAATTAGCAAGAGCGAATGAGGTGATCTCTGTAGAAGAAGCCAAGGAAAAAGGTGTTGAATTAATTTATGTAAACACAGCAAAGATGGATGATCCAGTCGATGGATTAAAAGCACTATCTGTCGATGGAAAAGGATTTGATGATGTCTTTGTTTACGTACCAGTCAGACCAGTTGCAGAACTTGGAAACAAGATTTTAGGCTATGATGGATGTATGAACCTGTTTGCAGGACCAACAGACTCCGAATTTTCAGCAGATGTGAATCTGTATGACTGTCATTACAATGCAACGAAGATTCTTGGAAGTACTGGTGGAAGTATCGATGACATGAAAGAAGCAATCGATCGTGCTGCAAGAAAAGAAATCAAACCAGCTGTTATGATCACTCATGTTGGAGGAATTGATTCTATCGTTGATACAACAATGAATCTTCCAAACATTCCTGGTGGGAAGAAATTATCATATCTTCATATCAATATGCCAATGACAGCAATTTCTGATCTTAGAAGTCTTGCAAAAGATGATCCTTTTTTCAATGAACTTGCTGATATTTGTGACAGACATAATGGATTATGGAGCGCAGAAGCAGAAAAAGCCTTATTAACACATTATGGTGTAGAATAACGTAGTAGATTTAGAAGATTGATCATGTAATAAAAATTAAACATTCAAAAAGATGCCTCCCATAAAGTTTTTGTGGAAGGCATCTTTTTATACTTTACACTATGTAAGAAAATTCTATTTTTCTACATATTTTTCTTTTAATTCAGCAATCTTATTTCCGTAAACATCGTTACGTTTCTGCTGAAGAATGATATTCTTGATCGTATCAGCAACATCTTCATATACAGAAGTTTCTGCGTCTTTTTTATCTTCAACTTTGATCAGATGATATCCAAACTGTGTCTTTACTGGACCTACAACGTGTCCAACTTCAGCAGCAAATGCAGCGTCTTCAAATTCTTTCACCATCTGTCCTCGTCCAAATGCACCAAGGTCTCCACCTTTTTCTTTGGATGGGCATGTTGAAAATTCCTTAGCCGCATCTTCAAATGTAGTTTCCTCACCGATGATCTTTTCTAAGATTTCCTGACATTTGTCTTCATCATCTACAAGAATATGCTTCGCATGAACTGTTTCTCCAGCCATAAACTGATTTTCATTCGCTTTATAATATTCTTTTGCTTCTTCTTCAGAAACAGTAATATCTTTCATAGCCTCTCCGAGAGCCATCTGTGCAAGAATCTCTCTCTTTGCATGAGCTAAATTGTCAGCGAAAGCTTCTGTTTCTTCTAATTTTAATTCTTCTCCTAATTTAGCGAAAAGATGAACAGTAATGATCTGTTCTAAACACTGGTTTCTAAAGTGTTCATTCCCTGCATATGCCTGTTGTTCTTTTGGTAATGCAGCAATCAGTGCATCTAAATCTTTCTGCGTGATTTCTTCTCCGGCAACAACAGCCAGGATGTTCTGGTTATCCATAGTAATTTCTCCTTTGATTGAAATGTGTTTGAAGATTCATTATATCACAAATCCTTTATATTTTGTAGATTTAGTTTGTGAAATACGATATAATAATGTGGATTTTAAAGCTACATTTCAGAACAAAGACATGGAGGTAAGATAAGATGTCTGTCATACAGATCACGGATCTAAACGATCCACAACTAGATATTTATGCAAGATTGTCAGAAGGGCAGTTATTACATTATTATGAACCAGATCTTGGGATTTTTATTGCAGAAAGCCCAAAGGTTATACAGACAGCCTTTGAACAAGGATATGAACCGATTTCTTTTTTGGTTGAAGATCGTCATATTAAAACACAAGCAAAAGATATTATATTGCAATATCAGGATATTCCTGTCTATACAGCATCTTTTGATGTATTAAAACAACTAACTGGTTTTGGACTCACAAGAGGCATGTTGTGTGCCATGCGTCGAAAACCATTACCTGCGCTCAAAACGATCTGTAATCATGCAAAACGAATCGTTATTCTGGAAAATGTTATGAATCCAACCAACGTCGGAGCAATCTTTCGTTCTGCTGCGGCACTTAATATGGATGCCATACTGCTTAGTAAAGGCTGCAGCGATCCATTATACCGAAGATCTGTACGCGTTAGTATGGGAACTGTTTTTCAGATACCATGGACATTTCTTGGGGATGATACATGGCCAGCGGATGGAATGCATCGTTTAAAAGAACTTGGTTATAAAAATGTTGCGATGGCATTGACTGACCGATCTGTAAGTATTGATGACGAAGCTTTGATGTCAGAAGATAAACTTGCGATCATCCTTGGAACAGAAGGCGATGGTTTATGTCAGGAAACGATTGATGCATGTGACTATACAGTAAAGATTCCGATGGCACATGGAGTAGATTCATTAAATGTAGCTGCTGCGAGTGCTGTTGCATTCTGGCAGCTTGCGAAAAGGAAATAAAACGATGAATACAAATTTTGAACATTACCGGATTTTTTATTATGTAGCAAAATATGGAAATCTTACGAAAGCTGCTACAGTTTTACACACAAGCCAGCCATCCGTAACAAGAACGATCCATAATCTTGAAAAGAATTTAAACTGCAGATTATTTGAACGAAGCAAAGTTGGTATGAAGTTAACACCAGAAGGTGAAGTTTTTTATGAATACATCGCAGCCGGATGTGCTCAGTTTTTTAAAGCAGAGAGCAATTTAAGTGATATGCTAAGCCTTGAAAATGGAACAATCTATGTAAGTGCAACAGAAACCGCTCTGCATTGCTATTTATTTCAGGCAATGGAATCCTTTAATGAACAATATCCGAATGTGCATTTTAAGATTTTAAATAATAGTACAAGAAAATCCATCAATATCGTAAAAGAAGGCAATGTTGATTTTGCAGTTGTATCTGCACCATTTCAAATAGAAAAACCGTTACAGCAAAAGGTTTTAAGAAAATACCATGATATTTTAATTGGTGGGAAACGTTTTGAGGAATTAAAAGGTCAAAAAATTTCTATCAAACAACTTGCCCAATATCCTTGGATCAGTCTGACCCCAGAAGCTATCACAAGAAAGTTTTTAAATCAGTATTTTGAAAAGAATGGATTAAAATTTGAGGCAGATATGGAACTTGCAACTACAGATATGATCCTTCCAGCTGTAAGACATAATCTTGGAATTGGTTTTATCCCACCAGAATTTGCTAAAGATGATCTGGAATCTGGAGAAGTCTTTGAGATTGAGGTAAAAGAAACGTTCCCTCAGCGTAATATCATCTTGATCTATGATACAGAATATCCACAAAGTATCGCAGCCAAGGCATTCTTAAGATTCTTAAATTAGGGGATTCCATCGGAAATTCCTATGATATTAAAAAATCTCCAAAGAACAGCACCCGTTGCTTATCTCTGGAGATTTCTCAGAACAATATATAAAAGTGTAAACTAGTTACCTGAATTAATATGTTTTTATCTTATCATGAATAAAAACAAGTGTAAAATACATTTTTTACATTATATCCATATCAAAATGATATGGATAAAATTCTGAAGATTTTCTTAGGAAATGAAAAAAACAAAGATTAACAGTTTGATATCAAAAGAATATGTGGTAAAATACGGACAGGAAAATAAGGAGGGAACTTTAGAATGTTTACAAAAAAATTTACAGTCATAATCAGTTTTTTTCTGATCATTGCAATTGGCGTTGGTGGTATGCTTGGGTATTATGATGCACGACTGGAAGCCGCAGTGACGCCAAAAAAACAATCTATGGATAAAGTGAAGATTAAGAATGAGGAAGATCTGACCTTCGATAAAGATGTTGTCAATATTTTATTAGTTGGTTCTGATAATGGGGCTCAGGGCTCCGAAAAAGGTGATCATGGTCGATCTGACAGTATGATGGTTGCAACGATCAACTTTAAAACAAAAGAATTGAAATTAACTTCTTTTTTAAGAGATATGTATGTAGAAATACCAGGTCATGGACGTAATAAACTAAATGCCGCTTATGCATTTGGCGGGGAAGCGCTTTTATATCAGACACTGGCTCAAAATTTTAATATTAAGATCGACAAATTCTGTGTTGTAGATCTTGCCGCATTTGAAAAGGTAATTAACAGGATTGGCGGAATTGAAATGACTCTTGAACAAAGAGAAGCAGAATACTTAAATACAACAAATTATATTTCAAAGAAAAAATATCGAAATGTAAAAGTCGGTAAACAGACTTTAAATGGTAATCAGGCATTAGGGTATGCAAGAGTTCGTCATGTGTTCTCTAAAAAGTATGGTGTTGAAGAATTTGGACGAACAGGAAGACAGCGTGCTGTTATGCAGGCAACTTTCCAGAAGATGTTACAGCAAAATCCTTTAGATCTTGTGGATATTGCGATTGATGCACTTGGTGATGTATCTACGGATATGGACGCAACTTATATTAAGAAACTGATCCTATCTGTTGCAAAAATGGGAACAACAGAGATTGATCAGCTTCGTGTACCGATCGAGAATACATACAAAACAGCTGTTGCTGGAAGCTATCCTCCATGTGGATATGTTTTCTTTGTAAATTTCAAAGCAAATCAGGAAGCATTAAAGTACTTTATGTTTAACAAAGGAAAACGTCAGGATTTTGCTAAGAATTATGGAGGTGCAGATGCTGCTGAGACATGTGGATATCCTTCCAAATACGACTATAACCGTTCAAAAGGTGATTCTGGGAACATATTTAACAGCTCTGACACTACAGAAGGAGAGTAGCGCTTATTGAGAAATATTATCAATAAGACACTGCGATTAGTCTTGAGTAATCGCCATAGGATGTTTTATAATGGACAAAGTTACTTAGAAAGCATATAAAGTCATATAGCTCTTAAGTATACGAGAAATAAATACATATTTATATCATACAGGAGGAAAAAACCATGGATTTAACAAAAGTTTTATCAGTAGTAAAGAGTAAAAAAACAGGATTTTTTGCAGCAGGCGTTTTATTTGGAACAGCAGGTATTAAAGCATTATCAAGTAAGGATGCAAAGAAATTTTACACAAATTGTACAGCAGCTGTTCTTCGTGCAAAAGAATGTGTAATGGATACAGTTGCAACTGTACAGGAGAATGCTGAAGATATCTATGCTGAAGCTCAGCAGATCAATGAAGAAAGAGCAGCAGAAGCAGAGGAATGGGAAGCTTATGCTGAAACTGATGAGGCGGAAGAAACAGAAGAAGTTTCCGAAGATACTTTCAAAGAAGTTGCAGAATAGAATAGAACATTAAGATTAAGGCACCTGCAGTTTTTCTGCAGGTGTTTTCAAACCAAAAAGGAGTTTGTATGAAATTTACGATCAAACATGAGATTCGAGGCAGAATTCGTATTCATAACTGCCAGAAGACAATGAGTGCTGATCAGGCAGATGAACTTCAATATTATCTTATAACAAAAGATTTTGTAACATCTGTAAAAATCTATGACCGCACAAATGACATCGTGATCTGTTATGATGCCAGCCGCAATGAAATTCTTACTGCTTTAAAGGAATTTTATCATGGAATCATCACAGTCCCTGATAATTATCAAGAAAGTCAGAGCAGACAATTAAACCAGACATATCAGGAGAAACTTATAAGTAAAGTCTTATTCCATTATGGAAACAAATTATTATTTCCATATCCATTAAGAGCAGGAATCACAGTGATCAAATCTGTGAAATATATATATGAAGGAATTCATACACTTGCTCAGGGTAAGATTGAAGTTCCAGTACTTGATGGTACGGCAATCGGAGTATCGATCATTCGAAGAGATATCAATACCGCATCCTCTATCATGTTTTTACTCGGAATCGGAGAAATTCTCGAAGAATGGACACATAAGAAATCCGTCGATGATCTTGCAAAAAGCATGTCCTTGAATATTGATAAGGTATGGAAAGTCGAAGAAGATCATGAGATTTTAGTTCCATCCAACGAAATTGATGCTAACGATATCGTTCACATACAGATGGGAAATATGATCCCATTTGATGGAGTTGTTGTTGATGGTGAAGCAATGGTCAATCAGGCATCATTAACTGGAGAATCAACACCTGTTCGCAAGATTCCTGACGGATACGTATATGCAGGAACTGTCGTTGAAGAGGGTGACTTAAAAGTTTGCGTAAAAGAAGTAAATGGATCAAGCAAATTTGATAAGATTGTTACGATGATCGAAGAATCTGAAAAATTAAAATCTTCTTTAGAAAGTAAAGCAGAACATCTTGCAGATCGTCTAGTTCCTTATACATTGGCTGGAACTGCTCTCACATATTTGTTTACAAGAAATGTAACAAAAGCTTTATCTGTACTGATGGTTGATTTCTCATGTGCATTAAAACTTGCAATGCCAATCTCTGTTTTATCTGCGATCAAGGAAGCAAATGACCATCAGATCGTTGTCAAAGGTGGTAAATACTTAGAAGCAATGGCAGAAGCCGAAACGATCGTCTTTGATAAAACAGGAACTTTAACAAAAGCGGAACCTACTGTTCTTGATATTGTTTCATTTAACGGAATGAAATGCAAGGAATTATTAAGAATTGCCGCATGTTTAGAGGAACATTTCCCTCATTCTATGGCAAAAGCTGTAGTTCAGGCAGCTGTTGACAGAAATCTTGTACATGAAGAATTACATTCTGAGGTTGAGTATATCGTGGCTCATGGAATTTCTTCCATGATCGAGAATAAAAAAGTTGTCATTGGAAGTTATCATTTTGTATTCGAAGATGAGCAGTGTACAATTCCTGAAGGCAAAGAAGAGTTATTTGAGAAACTGCCTGAAGAATGTTCGCATTTATATATGGCGATCGAAGGAAAACTTGCAGGTGTAATCTGTATTGAAGACCCATTACGTGAAGAAGCCAAAGATGTGATCAAAGCATTAAAAGCTGCTGGAATCAAGAAAGTCGTTATGATGACTGGAGACAGTGATCGTACTGCAAAGGTTATTGCAGCCAAAGTTGGTGTGGATGAATATCATGCTGAGGTACTTCCAGAGGATAAAGCTGCTTTCGTTGAGAAAGAAAAAGCCGAAGGAAGAAAAGTTATTATGATCGGAGATGGAATCAATGATTCTCCAGCATTATCTGCATCTAATGTTGGAATCGCGATCAGTGATGGAGCTCAGATTGCAAGAGAAATCGCAGATGTAACGATTGAAGGAGACCATTTACATGGTCTGGTAACTCTCAAACATATCAGTAACCACTTAATGCGCCGAATTCATAATAATTACCGCTTTATTGTTGGATTTAACGCAGGGCTTATTGGAGCCGGGGTGTTAGGCTTTATCCAGCCAACAACATCTGCCGTATTACATAATACTTCAACCCTTTGTATAGGGCTTAGAAGCATGAAAAATCTGGTGTCTGAGGAAGAATTACAGTAAAAATCAAGAAGGTTAGTCGTGAAATTTGACTAGCCTTCTTTTTGAGTTGTGACATTAAATTTATGTGTTTTAGGGTTCCGTGACATTAATTTGACATTAAAATTTGAAATTATTCTGGTTTCATGGATTTCAACTGTTCAAACATCTCGATATCTGCTGCATTCAGTTTGATATTCGAACAATAATTTTTCCCTTCTGGAGATGTAATAGAAATCTCGATCACAGCATCCTGTTTAAGTGCCTGCTCCCTCCATACAGCATTCATGAAATTCTTGAATTTTGGATGGTCTTGATCAAACCGTTTGAATGCATTTTTTATCTGCTGAAACTTTAACATCTGATTAAAATTCATTGCCATGAGGATAAATCCTCCTTTCTTTATCTGTCGCTTTCATAAATAAATCATATCAAAAATAAGAAAAAACGTCAAATAACGTATTGACGAACAGCCTAGAAGTGAGTAAAATTGTTCATTGCTACTCAGAAACAGATTCTTATCACAGGAGGTATTAACATTGGATTTTTATCAACAGTTACAATTAAGTTCCATCGGTTCCAAACAATGGATCAAAGGTGCCAAAGATTCAAAAGAGAAATATAAACGTATCCTTATCTATAATTTTAAAGTATATTTAGTGGTTGCATTTTGTTTTGCATTAGTAACTCTTTACAGTATGATCTTTGGATCACAAAACAGTGTTGTCGGCGTGCTAGTCTTACTGGTTTTAATGATCTTACGACAGGTTGACTTCGGAATCGATACAAAACACAGCATTGGCGTTATCTTTATGATTTTTGCAATCCTTGCGGTTGGACCAAGACTTGCTAATACTGTAAATACTGTTCCTGCTTTTTTTATTCATTTTCTTTGTATTATGGCGATCATGATCTTAAGCTGCCATAACGTTATCATGTCCAATCAGTCCACATTTATCTTAGGATATTTGTTATTCTATGGATATGATGTTACAGGGCATAACTATGTGTTAAGATGTTGCGGATTATTTGCAGGTGCTGTGATCTGTTCCCTTGTATTTTACAAGAATCATAGAAATCGAACATTTCATAGAGGATTTTATCATTTATTTAAGGAATTTCATCTGTTTTCTGCAAGAAGCAGCTGGTATTTAAGATTATCTCTTGGAATTTCTACTGCAATGTTGATCGGAGAATTGGTTCATATGCCAAGAGTTATGTGGATCGGGATTGCTGCAATGTCTGTCCTGTTGCCATTTTCAAAAGATATGAAATACCGTGTACAAAGAAGAGGACCATTTAATATTCTTGGATGTATGATCTTTCTTATTTTACATGCGATCCTTCCTGATCATATCTTTCAATGGATCGGTCTGATCGGCGGGATAGGAGTTGGTTATTCTGCTGGATATGCCTGGCAAACCGTTTTCAACACCTTTGGGGCTCTTTATATTGCAGAGAATCTTTTTGGCCTGAAGAATGCCATCATCTTAAGAATCGCTGCCAATGTCTTTGGCTCTCTTTATGCTTATGGATTTGACCAGTTATTCCGAAAGATAACGACTAGCATTCGAAATCTTTTTGAAAATAATTCCATTATGACAGATCAGGCATAACATCTTTGAATGATACCTTAGAAACAGGATATAATTATTACTGAAAATTATTGAAATTAATTAATAGAAGGAGGAGTAAAAGAGCAATGTGTACAGCTGCAACTTACAAGACAAAAGATTTTTATTTTGGAAGAACTTTAGATTATGAATTCTCTTATGGAGATGAGGTTGTGATCACTCCAAGAAATTATCCATTTCATTTTAGACATATCGATGCCATAGAAAGTCATTATGCTATGATCGGAATGGCTCATGTAGTCGACAATGACCCTTTGTATTATGATGCATTCAATGAATGTGGACTGGCAATGGCTGGACTTAATTTTGTTGGAAATGCAGCATATTATGATATAGAAGAAGGGAAAGACAATATCGCACAGTTTGAATTTATCCCTTGGATTCTTGGAACTTGTGCAAATCTTGAGGAAGCGAAGACAGCATTGATTCATATGAATCTTACCAATACCCCTTACAGTGAACAATTTCCATTAGCGCAGCTTCACTGGATCATTGCAGATCAATCTGGTGCGATCACAGTCGAAGCAATGGAAGATGGGATGCATATCTATGAAAATAACGTTGGGGTATTAACAAATAATCCTCCATTTAACATTCAGATGTTCTTATTAAATCAATATATGAATCTTTCTCCAAAACAACCAGAAAATCTATTTGCAAAAGATATCGATTTAGATCAATACAGTCGTGGAATGGGTGCGATTGGTCTTCCTGGAGATCTTTCTTCTTCCTCACGTTTTGCTAAAGTAGCATTTACCAAATTGCATTCTGTCTCTGGAGATTCTGAAAATGAAAGTGTCAATCAGTTTTTCCATATTCTTGGATCTGTCGATCAGCAAAGAGGATGCTGCGATGTCAATGGAAAATATGAGATTACCTTATATACTTCTTGTTGTAATACGCAAAAAGGAATCTACTATTATACAACCTATGATAATCACCAGATCAGTGCTGTTGATATGACAAAAGAAGATTTAAACACAAAAAATCTGATTTGCTATGAAGTGATCACTGGGGAACACATTCAAATGCAAAATTAAATGAAAAAGCACCACTATTTCATTAAACTGAAAGGAATGACAAAATGGAAGTCAGATTGGCAACTCCACAGGATGCAGAAGAATTACTGGAAATTTACCGCTATTATGTAGAACATACAGCAATCACATTTGAATATGAAACACCTTCGATAACAGAATTCCGTCAAAGGATTAAACAGACATTAAAACGCTATCCTTATCTGGCGGCTGTTGATGGGCATGGAAAGATTGTCGGATATGCATATGCATCATCTTTTAAAAACCGTGCTGCATATGACTGGTCCGTAGAAACAACCATTTATGTAGATAAGGATGTAAAACGACAGGGAATCGGGAAAAAATTATATGAGGCATTAGAAGAAATCCTTCGAAAACAACATGTGATCAATTTGGATGCGTGCATTACAGATCCGGAAATCGAAGATGAATATGTTACAAAAAACAGTGTTCAGTATCATGAACATCTTGGTTATCATATGGTTGGAAAATTTTATAAAAGCGGCTATAAATTCGGACGTTGGTATGATATGGTCTGGATGGAAAAATATATTGGAAAACATAAAGAACATCCAGAAGCATTTATCCCTTTTTCTATTTTATAAAGAGTTTAAAACTTTTAAAAATCAAGAAAAACTGATATAATGAAATATAAATATGCTAAACAAAAGAAAACAGGAGTATTTAATTATGCCAGTATTTGATTTTAGTAACGATACATCAGAAATAAAAGAAGAAGTAGTCTGTACTTATACAACATTTTCTTCGAATGTAGATCATGCTACGATAGAATGCCCTATCTTGATTTTATCAAACAAGAAGAAGCAGTGGGAGCATCATTCCTGTGGTGTATTTTCTGATCAAGATAAGCAGACAGCCTTTGAATTTGAGGGAGAAAATGGGACAGTAATATCTGATATCTTAAAATTAGATTCCCGTTTTGTAAGCCTGGTCAGATGGCTTGGAGAGAATCATATTCATGTCCGCTTATCTGGGGAGAATACAGTAGAAGGTTATTGTGTATACAAGATCAGAGAAATTGCTCTTGGCGGTGGCACCAAATTATCTGCAGAAGATGGTTTCCTTCAGTTTATGATCGAACGTTTATTCCAAAGTGATGCACCAGATGAACGGATCACTGATGAAAATCTTGATGAGATGGGTGATGATATGAAACTTACCAGCATCCAGAGTATCACAGATTTTATGACATGTGCCGGAAGTACGCTACCTGATAATATTCGTCTATGGGCAAGAAGAAATCTTGCTGTTGCAAAATCTCATGAAGTTTCACAAGAAGAGAGACGTCATGCCCAGCGTGCATTATCCATCATGATGAACATCCAATGGAAGAGTAATTATTTTAAAGCAATCGATCCTGAAGAAGCAAGACGGATTCTTGATGAAGAACTCTATGGTATGGAACGTGTGAAACAAAGAATCATTGAAACGATCATTCAGATCAATCGTACACACACGCTGCCTGCTTATGGATTATTATTAGTTGGACCTGCTGGAACAGGAAAATCTCAGATTGCTTATGCTGTTGCAAGAATTTTAAAACTTCCATGGACAACTCTTGATATGAGTTCCATTAACGATCCAGAGCAGTTAACGGGAAGTTCCCGTATTTATGCAAATGCAAAACCAGGGATCATCATGGATGCATTTTCCATGGCAGGAGAATCAAATCTTGTATTTATCATTAACGAGCTTGATAAAGCCAATTCAGGAAAGGGAAATGGAAATCCTGCAGATGTTTTACTAACATTGCTTGATAATCTCGGATTTACCGATAATTATATGGAATGTATGATCCCAACAGTTGGAGTATATCCAATTGCCACTGCAAATGAAAAAGACCAGATCAGTGCACCATTGATGTCACGTTTTGCAGTCATTGACATCCCTGATTACACACCGGAAGAGAAGAAAGCGATCTTCCAAAGATTTGCACTCCCTAAGGTATTAAAACGTATGGGATTAAAAGATGATGAATGTATTATGACAGATGAGGCCTTAGATGCTGTCATTAAGATGTATTCTGAAACCACAGGAATCAGAGATCTGGAACAAGCCGCAGAACATATTGCAGCCAATGCATTATATCAGATTGAAGTCCACCATATGAATAGTGTAACATTTGATGGTGCAATGGTAAGAAATCTGCTTTTATAAGTTGTTATTTGACGAAGTATGAATTTTAATGATATAGTAAATCATAGACATTACAAATTATAATTCTCAAACGGAGGTCACATCATGGACATGGAGAAAATCTACTTAACAATGAAACGTACCGGTGCTGGAAACATCGTGCTTGGAATCTTATCCATTTGTATTGGACTTGCATCTGGAATCATGCTGATCATCACAGGTGCGAATCTGTTAAAGAAAAAGAAGCATTTAAGTTTCTAAATAACATCTGAATGATAAAGGAACATTGGAATAAGATTTTCAATGTTCCTTTATTTTTTTACATTTGACAATAATGATATAAAATATGGAGAGAACAGACCTTGAAAGTGCCATATGCTTAAGAATCAATCTATACGCAAAATACCGATTTAAATTATAGATTGCTGATAAAAGACAGAGAAGCCAGTATTTTACTGGCCTCTCTCGATATTTTTATTTTATGTAATTCAAATTACTAATCCAATGAATCTTACGATTAATGCTGCAATCCATGCAATCATACATTGCCATAATGCCAGACCAACCGCCCATCTTGTTCCTAGTTCACGTTTTACAGATGCGATGGCCGCAACGCATGGAGAATAAAGCAAACTAAATACTAATAAAGAACTTGCGGCTAATGGTGTGATCGCCGCTGTGATATTTCCATTGAATAAAACTCCTAATGTTGAAACTACACTTTCTTTTGCCATAAATCCACTGATCAATGATGTCACGATTCTCCAATCTCCCAATCCTAATGGTGAAAAAACTGGTACTAACACACCAGCTACCATTGCTAAAATGCTATGTGCAGAATCTTCTACCATATTTAACTGCAGATCAAATCTCTGTAAAAACCATACAACGATCGTGGCGACCAAAATCACAGAAAATGCTTTCTGTAAGAAATCTTTCGCTTTCTCCCATAATAATTGTGCTACATTCTTCACTCCTGGAAGTCTGTAATTTGGTAACTCCATAACAAATGGCACTGGTTCTCCTTTAAATAACGTTCCCTTATATAAAAATGCAATCAAAATACCTATCATGATTCCTGATAAATATAATCCTGCCATAATAAGACCACCGCGTTTTGGAAAAAAGGCATTTACGAAAAAAGAATAAATTGGCAACTTGGCTGTACAGCTCATAAATGGTGTTAAAAGAATTGTCATCTTACGATCTCGCTCGCTCGTTAAAGTCCTTGTTGCCATAACCGCAGGAACTGTACATCCAAACCCGATCAGCATCGGAACGATACTTCGTCCAGACAATCCAATCTTTCGAAGCACTTTATCCATAACAAATGCCACTCTTGCTATGTATCCACTGTCCTCCATTAATGATAAGAAGAAAAATAAGGTTACAATGATCGGTAAAAAACTTAATACACTTCCTACACCAGTAAAGATTCCTTCAATCACCAGACTATGGATCGCATGATTCACGTGAGCCGCTGTTAATGCCTGATCTGTAAGTACTGAGATTTTATCAATTCCTAATTGCAAGATTCCTTGAAGCCAGGCCCCGATCACATTAAATGTAAGATAGAATACCAAAACCATGATTCCTACAAAACAAGGAATTGCTGTATACTTTCCTGTTAGAACTCGATCGATCTTTTCACTTCGAATCCGTTCTTTACTTTCTTTTGGTTTAACAACGGTCTGTTCACATAAACCCTCAATAAAATCAAATCTCATGTCTGCGATTGCTGCACTTCGATCTAACTTACGTTCTGTTTCCATCTGCTTGACAATATGCTCTAACATTTCCATTTCATTTTGATCAAGCTTTAATTGTTCTAAGATCAAATGATCTCCTTCAATAGCTTTTGTCGCTGCAAAACGAACTGGTATCTGTGCCTTTTCTGCGTGATCTTCAATCAAATGTATTACTGCATGAATACAACGATGTACTGCTCCATTATGATCTTCTTTGTCACAAAAATCCTGCCGCAATGGTTTCTCCTGATATTTTGCAATGTGAAGTGCATGTTTTACAACTTCATCGACTCCTTCATTCTTTGCCGCTGAAATCGGAACAACTGGAACACCTAGCAATGATTCCATTTCATTGACATTGATCGATCCTTGATTCCCAACAACTTCATCCATCATATTTAAGGCAACCACCATTGGAATGTCCATCTCTAATAACTGCATAGTAAGGTAAAGATTTCGTTCGATATTTGTCGCGTCTAAAATATTAATGATCGCCTTTGGTTTGTCTTCTAGTACGAAGTTTCTGGAAACAATCTCCTCACTACTATAAGGTGACATCGAATAAATTCCTGGAAGGTCCGTTACATTTGTTTCAGGATGTCCTTTGATCGCACCATCTTTTCGATCGACTGTTACACCTGGAAAATTTCCAACATGCTGATTGGCACCAGTCAACTGATTAAATAATGTTGTTTTTCCACAGTTTTGATTACCGACTAATGCATAGGTCAATTGTGTTCCCTCTGGAAGTGGATGTTCATCTTCTTTGGAATGATATTTACCTTCTTCCCCTAATCCCGGATGCTCAAAAGTTCTCATATATTCCGCACCCTTATGACTTCTGCTTCTTTCTACAATTGGATCAATTTCAATCTGATCAGCTTCTTCTAATCGAAGAGTCAGTTCATACCCATGAATCTGTACTTCCATAGGGTCACCCATTGGTGCAAGCTTTACTACTGTGATTTCAACACCAGGGATCATTCCCATATCAAGAAAATGTTGTCTTAATGCACCATGACTGCCAACACTTTTGATCACTGCGCTCTTACCGATTTGTAATTCTTTTAGTGTCATTTTTTTATATCCTTTATCTATCTTTAATTGTTGTAATTGATTAGATGATTCTAACTAGTCATATTGTACCACACTTTTGATAATTTTTCTCAATAAGATAGCGATTTATATAAAAAATAATGATAAATCTACATCTATCTTGCAAATTTATCATTATTTTATATAACAATATTGATTTTTGTTGTTATATTTTCTTGAATTATGTCAAAATATTATAACAATCTTTGTTTTTACTCAATTTCTGTCACTTTGTAATCTTTATCTTCTACTGTCTGTGTTAAGACATCATCTGACACTTCATTTGTCATAGAAACAACTGCTGTTCCTTCTTCATGACTTACAATTGCCTCTTCTACACCCTCTAAAGATTCTAAGGCTTTCTTCACAGCAGCCTCGCAGTGTCCACACATCATTCCTTCAATCTTCATTGTTTTCTTCATTGTTTTTTCCTCCTGTTTTGTTATATTTTGAACCTGAATTTCTTCAAGTACTACACTATTTTTGATCTTCTGGTCTTTGCTAGCATCATGCATTTGAAAGAGATTTAATCGTAATGCATTGGTAACAACACAGAAACTTGATAAACTCATTGCTGCAGCTCCAAACATTGGATTTAGTTTCCACCCAAGTAACATATACCAGGCTCCCGCAGCCAATGGAATTCCAATGATGTTATAAATAAATGCCCAAAATAAATTTTCATGAATGTTCTTCAGTGTCGCACGACTCAAACGGATTGCTGCAGGTACATCACTCAAACGGCTTTTCATTAAAACAACGTCCGCAGCATCAATTGCGATATCTGTACCTGCACCGATCGCAATTCCCATATCAGCTCTTGTAAGTGCTGGTGCATCATTGATTCCGTCACCAACCATTGCAACTTTTCCTTTTTCTTTCAAGTCACGAATGACACTTTCTTTTCCTTCTGGAAGAACCCCTGCGATCACATGATCAACTCCAGCCTGTTTACCGATCGCTTTTGCAGTACGTTCATTATCTCCTGTTAGCATAACCACACGGATTCCCATGTTCTGAAGTTCTTTGACTGCCTGAGGGCTGTCTTCTTTGATAACGTCCGCAACAGCAATGATACCAATCAGCTGTTCATCACACGCAAAGAATAATGGTGTTTTTCCCTGATTAGCAAGTTCTTCTGATTTTTTGATCATAGATAATGGAATTTTTGCATATTTCTCAATAAATCTCTGGTTTCCACCATAGACCGTCTCTTTATCAATCTTTCCAGAAAGCCCATTTCCCGCAACCGCCAAAAAGTTTTTAATTTCAAGATTGTCATGAATCTGCGCCTCTTCTGCTTTTTGTAAAATTGCATGAGCAAGCGGATGTTCACTCTTCTTTTCTAATGCATATGCAATGGAAAGTAATTCTTCTTCGCTGATACCTTCTACCGGTACCATATCTGTAACCTGTGGTTTTCCACTTGTGATCGTTCCTGTTTTATCTAAAGCTATGATCTGTGTTTTTCCTGTCTCTTCTAAGGATACGGCTGTCTTAAACATGATTCCATGCTTTGCGCCCATTCCATTTCCAACCATGATCGCTACAGGTGTTGCAAGTCCTAAAGCACAAGGGCAGCTGATAACTAATACAGAAATGCCTCTGGCAAGTGCAAATCCAAAACTTTGTCCGACAAGCAGCCAGATGATCATTGTTGCAATTGCAATACAAATAACAGTTGGGACAAAAATCCCTGATACTTTATCTGCAACTTTTGCAATCGGTGCTTTGGTTGCTGCCGCATCACTGACCATCTGAATGATCTGAGAAAGAGTTGTGTCTTCGCCAACTCTTGTAGCTTCACATTTTAGATAACCAGATGTATTTAATGTTGCAGCAGATACAGCATCGCCTTCTTTCTTATCCACAGGGATACTTTCTCCTGTTAAAGCAGATTCATTTAAAGCACTGTTCCCTTCAATAATGATACCATCTACCGGTATATTTTCTCCAGGTTTTACAACGAAGATATCTCCTTGATGTACCTGTTCGATCCCAACTTCTATTTCCTGTTCATTACGGATCACAATTGCCGTCTTTGGTGCTAATTTCATAAGACTCTTTAAAGCATCTGTCGTTTTTCCTTTGGATCTTGCTTCTAGCATCTTACCAACTGTGATCAATGTCAGGATCATAGCGGCAGATTCAAAGTAGAATTCATGCATGTATTTCATAACCGCATCCATGTTTTGATGCATCTGAGCATCTGTCATTGCAAATAGGATATAAACACTGTATCCATAAGAAGCTGCCGATCCTAAAGCAACCAGAGTATCCATATTCGGTGCTTTATGGAATAAGCTCTTAAATCCACTAATAAAGAATTTCTGGTTGATCACCATGATGATTGTTGTAAATAACAACTGGATCAGACCCATTGCTACATGGTTTCCATCTAAAATCTTAGGAATCGGCCAGTTCCACATCATATGTCCCATTGACAGATACATCAAAGGAATCAAAAAACATAACGATGTGATCAGTCGTTTCTTCAAGACAGGAGTTTCTCTATCTTTTAATAAATCTGCATCTGCAGAATTACTCTGCGTTTGCGCGCCCTTCTTCTTTGCTCCATATCCGGCATCTTCCACAGCTTTGATGATCACAGATGAATCTGCGGTTCCTTCGACACCCATTGAGTTTGTCAGCAGACTTACAGAGCAGGATGTGACTCCTTCTACACTGGAAACCGCTTTCTCCACGCGTGCACTGCAAGCAGCACAGCTCATACCAGTCACTTGATATTGTTCCATGGTTTCCCTTCCTTTCATTTTGTTTGTCAAATTGTTATTTCATTAGTTTTTGTAGAACTTTTACTAATTCATCAATCGTCTCATCCTTTCCTTCTCGGATATCTTCTGCTACACAAGTTCTAATATGATTGGCAAGAAGGACTTTATTGAAACTATTTAAAGCTGCATTGACAGCAGATACCTGAACTAAAATATCGGTACAATAAGTATCATTCTCTACCATCTTTTTTATTCCACGAACTTGTCCTTCAATACGGCTTAGACGATTAATAAGATCTTTATATTCTTTGTCTGAACGTTCTTTTGTCTTGTGATGACAACAACATTCTTTTTTTTCTTCCATGTGATTTCCTCCTTTACGTTTGATATTATATACCCTGTTAGGGTATATTTCAAGATGTTTATTTGAGAAAATGTTGCAGTTATATAGACAATCTTGTTTTATATAACTTATAAAATGAATCAATTTTTCTAATATCATTGATAAAATCCCTAAAATAGCATATAATAATTTTAGGTATTAACTATTAAAATAGGAGGTGATACTATGATTACAACAACAGCAACTGATATTCAAAATAACTTTGGTAAATATTTAAAAGCTGTCCAAGAAGGTAATGAAATTATTATTTTAAAGAAAGGAAAAGAAGTCGCCAGATTAATTTCAAAAGACACAGGTATTTCTTTCTTGACTGATTCTTTAACTGGAATTCTAAAAAAAGATTATAACGAAAAGGATATCCGCGCAGAAAGGATTGCAGAAAAATATGAAAATATTGATTGATACAAATGTAATCCTGGATGTATTATGTGACAGAACTGATTTTGTAGAAAGCTCTTCAAAAATCTGGAAGTTATGTGAAGTAGAAAAAATTGATGGATATATTTCAGCATTATCTATTCCAAATATTGTTTATATTTTGAGAAAAGAATTAACACCAGAAAAAACTCAGCAAATTATTGAACAGCTGTTTATGATTTTTCATATTGCTGATCTAAAGTCTTCTGATATAAGAAAAGCTGCGAATATGAAAACTTCTGATTATGAAGATGCGATTCAAATGGTATGCGCACAGCGAATGAAAGTAGATTTTATTGTAACTCGTAATATCAAGGATTTTATCGAAAGTAAAGTACCTGCTATGAAACCTGATGAATTATTAGAACGGATATGATATAAAGGAAGGAGGCATTCCACAAATGTGGTGCCTCCTTTTCATTTGACAATTAATCTTCTTTTTCAACCTTACGGTTTTCTCTATTAGCAATCTCTTCTTTGATTGCAGCTAAGAAGTCATCTAACTTCATCTGTCCTTCATCACCTTTGAATCGGCTTCTTACTGATACAGCTCCGTTTTCTTCTTCTTTTCCACCAACAACTAACATATATGGAATCTTCTGAAGCTGCGCTTCACGGATCTTGTATCCCATTTTCTCAGCTCTTGTATCGATGTCTGCACGGATTCCTGCTGCCTTTAATGTATCAAGTACTTTATTAGCATAATCTAAATGCTTATCAGAGATAGGAATCACTTCAACCTGTACTGGAGCTAACCATGTAGGGAAAGCACCTGCAAAATGCTCGATCAAGATACCGATAAAACGCTCGATAGATCCAAATGCAACACGGTGGATCATGATTGGACGATGTTTCTCTCCATCTGCTCCTGTGTAGTGAAGGTCAAAACGTAACGGGAGCTGGAAGTCAAGCTGGATCGTTCCACACTGCCATGTTCTTCCGATAGAATCCTCTAAGTGGAAATCAATCTTAGGTCCGTAGAATGCTCCGTCTCCTTCATTTACCACATAATCAAGTCCAAGATCATCTAAAGCTGCACGAAGAGAATCTGTTGCAAGTTCCCAATCTTCGTCACTTCCCATGCTGTCATCTGGACGAGTAGAAAGTTCTACATGATACTTAAATCCAAATAAATTGTAAACCTGATCGATCAATCCTGCAACACCTTTGATCTCATCTTTGATCTGATCTGGTGTCATAAAGATATGTGCATCATCCTGTGTAAAACAACGAACACGCATTAATCCATGTAACTGACCAGATTTTTCATGACGATGTACTAAACCTAATTCTCCCATTCTTAATGGAAGATCTCTATATGAACGTGGTTCAGAATCATAAACAAGAACTCCACCTGGGCAGTTCATAGGTTTGATTGCAAAATCCTGATCATCAATAACAGTTGTATACATATTTTCTTTGTAATGATCCCAATGTCCTGATGTTTCCCATAAATGACGACTTAACATGATAGGTGTTGAGATTTCAACGTATCCTGCTTTCTGATGAATTTCACGCCAGTAGTCTAATAATGTGTTTTTAAGAACCATACCTTTTGGAAGGAAGAATGGGAATCCAGGTCCTTCTTCTCTCATCATAAACAGACCAAGTTCTTTTCCAAGTTTACGATGGTCACGCTTTCTAGCCTCTTCCATCATTGTAAGGTATGCATCTAATTCTGCTTTCTTTGTAAATGCAGTACCATAGATTCTTGTAAGCATCTGATTATGCTCATCTCCACGCCAGTAAGCACCTGCAATACTTGTAAGTTTGAATGCTTTCACTGGTTTTGTAGTCATTAAGTGAGGTCCTGCACAAAGATCAACAAATTCACCCTGCTGATAGAAGCTGATCACAGAATCTTCTGGAAGATCTTCAATCAATTCTACTTTGTAAGGTTCGTTTCTTTCTTTCATAAATGCAATCGCTTCATCTCTAGGTTTTGTAAAGCTTGTGATTTCAAGATTTTCTTTGACGATCTTCTTCATTTCTTTTTCAATCTTCTCAAGGTCTTCCTGTGTAAATGGAGTATCTTTCTCCATATCATAGTAGAAACCATTGTCGATAGAAGGTCCGATCGCAAGTTTTGTTTCTGGATATAAACGTTTTACTGCCTGAGCTAAAATATGGGATGCTGTATGACGGAATGCGTGTTTTCCTTCATCAGAATCAAATGTTAAGATATTTAATTCGCAGTCTTTGTCAATGACAGTTCTAAGGTCAACAACTTCTCCATCAACCTCACCCGCACAGGCAACTCTTGCCAGTCCTTCACTGATATCTTTTGCAATATCAATGACAGACATATTGTTTTCATACTCTTTTACAGATCCATCTTTTAATGTAATCTTCATCTTCTTATTCATCCTTTCTTGATATATAACGTTTTATTTATCCTGTCACAATTCTCTATAGATTTCTTCTATAATAAATCTATAACAGAAATAAAAAATCCCATGGACTAATAAAAATCCATGGGACGAGTTATCGCGGTTCCACCCTGGTTATCTGTTTCATATCCTTTGATCATAAACTCCAGAAACAGATCACTTAATCGACGATTAACGGTGTCAGCCGGGCTGGTTTACAGCCACTCCGAGGTGGTCTTCCTTTGTTTGTCTGCTTAGGATACTTTCAGCAAATGTATCCCTCTCTGGAAGCTTTCCACAAAGTACTCTTCTCATCAACGTTTTCTTCTTTTTGATTTCTTGTAAATTATAGCATTGTGATTCTATAAAATCAATACAAAAATAGAAAATTATAAACGATTCATTAATAAATAAGCATTCTTTACAACTGCTGCCGCCCATTCTCCGCCAACACAGTAATGTTTGTTCACTGCTGCCGCAGAAGTTCCAACATAGTAACTTCCACCTGATGTCAGGTATTTTTCATGTAAAGTTTCTGCAGTTGCTAAAAGTCCTGCTTCTTTCGTTGATTTGTTAATTCCTTTTGCATGATCCGATGTTACACCATATCCAGTCAGATTATTATCTTCCCTCGCACGGCGGCTCGTGCCCCATGCACTTTCATGTGCAGCGATTCCCATCAAAAAGACTGCATTCACATGATATTTTTCTTCCGCCTTGACATAAGCTTTCGCATCATTATACAAAGCAGTTCCTTCCAAAATATGTTTGGCGTCTGAAACTGTGATATGACTTAGAGCACTGACATCATTTGGATTAAAATATCTTGTCTGTTCCTCTTTTTTGATCTCTCCTTTGAACTTCTTGATCTGCTTCTTGATCGTCTGAACCTTTTCTTCCATTGGTTTGATCGGAAGTATCTGTTCGTTCTTTAAATACTGATCAAGCTGAATCGTTTCATTCATATCAAGCAAAGTCTCAAAATCCGGATGATTGATTCCAAAGACATATTTGCTTGCGATCGTTCTCAGATTCTCATCTCCAAATAAATCTGCAAGCTCATATAAATCTTCTCTTAACTGCTCATCTTTTTTAGAAATCTTCATAGAAGGAGTGATCTCCTGACCATATAAAGCAATCTCCGCCTTGGAATTTGCTGTATACTTTTTGTAAAATTTATTTATAGATCGTGCTTTTTGCTGTTCCAGGCGAATCTCTTCCTCAATCTTTGCTTTTTGTTTTTTCAACCGTTTCACTTTCGCCTGTTTATCCTTGATCCTTCCTTCGATCGTATCCGAAGAACTCTTACTGATCACTTGTGTTGGCATTGGAATGACTTTGTTTTCTTCCTTTTTCTTTGATTTTATCTTCTTTGTCTTAGTATGTTTCTTGCTTGTTGTCTTTTTCTTCTGTTGTTCTTTACTTTGCGTTCTTTTTGTTTCTTGCACCGTTGCTGCTGTTTCGGTAGAAACTTCTGTTGTCACTGCCTGATCGGTCTGTGTATCATCTGCATAAACCGGTATTACAGAGATTGTCATAATCGCGCATACAAATGCTGTCATAATCTTACGTCTCATGATCGCTTCCTCCCTTTGTTTGAACATTGTTATGACATGATCATCTTTCTAATACTCAATTTTATCTGGTAATTTCTACCTTACTCCTTTTTGTATAAAAATTCAAGTACGCAGTGTTACGTACTTGTAAATTTTTTATTCTTTATGATGCAGGAAACAACCTTCCTCATGTGACTCGACCACTCCCACTGCCTGCAGATAGGAATAAATGATCGTTGTACCGACAAATTTCATTCCACGTTTCTTTAAATCCTTTGAAATCTGGTCGGATAATTCTGAAGATGTTTTTCCCGTCTCATGGATGATCTTATGATCTGTAAACTTCCATAAATATTCAGAAAAGGTTCCGTATTGTTCCTGGATTTTCATAAAAATAGTCGCATTTGATACGGCAGCAGATATTTTTCTTTGGTTTCTTATAATTCCTTTATTTTCTTTTAATTGCGCTTGTTTCTCCTCATCATATGCACTCACTTTATATACATCAAAATCATCAAACGCTTCTCTGAACGCTTCTCGTTTATTTAACACACACTCCCACGATAATCCTGCCTGAAACGATTCCAAGATCAGCATTTCAAACAATTTATGGTCGTCATAGACAGGCACTCCCCATTCTTTATCGTGATACTCAATATATATCGGATTCTTTGGATTAGCCCAACTGCATCTGTCTTTTCCATCGTGATATTTCATAAAAATGTCTTCCTCCATTATGTTTATTATAGTATAACTGACATCTTTGTCAGATCATCTAAAATCCACATTCACAACCACAATCTCCGCTTTCGTTCCGACCCTCATATTCGGGCCAAATAAACCGACACCTGAAGTTACGATCTGATGCGCATTTCCAACCTTACGATATCCATACGGATTCTTCCAAAACAAATGAATTGTAATATTCCCAGGGAACAGCTGTCCATCATGCGTATGCCCGCAAAGATCAATGTCTACTCCTGCCTGATTTAACTCTTCCAACTGCCTTGGCTCATGATCCAGTACGATCACAGGCTTTTTAAGATCCATTCCATTTACCAGTTCTTTTGGAGTCTTACGTCTGCTGATCCCACGGCCTACTTTCTCAGCATCTGGTCTTCCATAGAGATAGAAGCTTTGATCAATACAAACAGATTCATCTCTTAATAACTTCATTCCTGCCCTTTTTACAAATTCATCCATTCTTGGATCGCTGACCTTTTTCTCCCGACCGCTGCCAAATGTAAATCCTGCAAGAATCTTTTCATCAATATCATGATTTCCATAAACTGCATAAACACCGTATTGACTCTTTAGCTGTCGAAATATCTTGACCAACTGATCTGGATCATCTAATGCATCATATTCATTATCAAAAATGTCTCCTGCGACCACGATCAAATCTGGACTTTGCTGATTTACTTTCATTACCATCTGTTTCATCTGAGAACATCCAATATTGTATCCAAGATGAAGATCTGCAAGTAAAATGATCTTTAGCTTTTTATGATTTCTTGCTTTTTTATGTATCGTTACATGGTAACTTGTTGTCCTGATATTCCTTGCATTACACACTCCGTAAAAACTGATCAATAAGATCAAGATCATACAAATGCTTCCAACAATCCTAAAAACTTTTGGTGTCCGAAACTTTTTCTGATCTGCTTTTACAAAATAGATCAAGATCAGGCGGATCAGATCCGCAATAAGGATCGTAAGCGCCAAATACATCAAAACACCCAGCCAGTAATTACTGATCAGTTTCATAGCTCGCCGTATCGTTCCATGTGGAAACAAAAATGCGATCAGAATACTGAATGCAAGAAATACATAGATCATGACCAAAACTGCTTTGATCCATTTCTTTTTAAAATAAACATGACAAGTCTCTAACCATTTCAATATTCGGAATAAAAAATAGACATTTAACAGCAGATAAAGTGGTGCTAAATATATTGCGATCATCTTATTTTCTGCACCCTCTTTCTTACTATATTTTTATTGATTTTTTATCAAATTCATTGTAATCGGATAAACTGTCGCCTGGTTTGTCAATGGATCTCGATTCTGATAATCAAACAATAGGATGGTTTTTGTTTCTTTAAAATCTTCATTTACCGCATGATCGAATTGTTCCATATGGGAAAATTTCCGCATATTCTTTTGTCCAAAATATGCAAGTCGTTCATCTTTTAATAAAATCTCTTCGTTGATATAACGAAGCTCGTCCTTTTGTAATGTATAATCTCCTGCAAAATCCGGACGTTTCTTTACATTTTCACGAAGATATAAGTCATACGTTAACAACTCTTTATATAATACAAGATTCTCTTCTGCTGTAATGGTTTGTATAAATTCATATAAGATTTCAAATCGGGCAATCCGGCTGTGGCTAACCTTGTCATAACCTTTCTCCCCATAAAATCTGGCAAGTGTATCATATAAAGCAAATGCAGTGTCAAATTCTTTTTCCAACAACCGCAAGGTGTTCGAAAACTGGCTGCTATTATAATAAACTTCCACCATTTCTTCCACTTTCTTTAAAACCAGTACATCTTCATAAGGCAGCCATTTTGTATAAAGGACTTCATAAGGCGGTGTATCTTTATAAACAAGCCCATAGTTCTCTTTTTGTTTTTCCATATAAGAACCTTTTAATACTTTTAAAAAGCCTAACTGTAATTGTTCTGGACGTACTTCATAGACATCCTGAAATGACTGTTTAAAACTTTCAAGATCTTCATAGGGCAGTCCTGCGATCAGATCCAAATGTTGATGTATATTATGTCCAGCATTGATCCTTGTTACGATATCTACAACTTTCTTAAAATCCATTTTCCTGTGAATCTCAGTGATCGTATCGATGTTCGTTGACTGAACACCAATCTCTAACTGAATCAGTCCCGGACGCATATCAGAGATCAATTCAATTTCATCATCCTTTAAGACATCTGCTGCCACTTCAAAATGGAAATTGGTAATGCCGTTATCATGTTCCTTTATATAACGCCAGATTTCCATTGCATGATCATGTCGACAGTTAAAGGTACGATCGACAAATTTGACCTGTGGCACTTTATGATCTAAGAAAAACTGTAATTCCTTTTTGACAAGAGAAAGATTTCGGAAGCGCAGGCATTTATCGATCGAAGATAAACAATAACTACATGAAAATGGACAGCCCCTGCTTGATTCATAGTAGATGATCTTATGTTCAAAATCTTCAATATGTTCATACACAAATGGAACTTTACTTAAGTCCATCACTGGACGCCATGGTGTTTCTACGATCTCATCTTCATTTCTATAAGTTAGTCCAGGAATCTTGCTAAGATCATCTCTCTTTCCATGATAATGATCAAGCACTTCAAGGAATGTAACTTCTCCTTCCCCTTTCATCACACCCGTTACCTGTGGAAGTCGTCTTAAAACTTCTCTGGAATCATAGGAAACTTCTGGTCCTCCAAGCCAGATTGGAACATCCGGCAGTAGTTTATGGATTTCCCTGATCACACGTTCTATGTATTCAATATTCCAGATATAACAGGAAAAACAAAGGATATCTGGATGTTTCTGATACAGACTCATCAGGATATCATCCACCTGCTGATTGATCGTATATTCTGCAATCTCGACTTCATCGATATATGGCTTTGCGTAGGCACGAAGGCAGTAAACTGCAAGGTTCGAATGAATGTATTTCGAATTGATCGCTGTTAATATTGTGTGTTTCTTTGTCATATTATTTATCTCGCACTTTCTTTATTTTGTTTCATTCTGAATATCTTTTTGTTTTGTCTTACTCTGAAAATAGATAAACGAATCCGCCGCATCAAGAATATCACTAAATTCATCTCTTGGTGCGATCTCAATATATTTCTTTAATAAATCTTTCTCTTCTTTTTTATATCTTCCATAAAAAATGTCAAACAGATTATGACCCCGCATATAGGTTTTGATCTCTTCCATATGTTCTTTCATATCTTGCGGCGATGTAAAATCACGTCCCATCATCTGTATCAAATGAACTCCACTTTTGATCCTATGCAGATATTCTCTCCATTTATCATATAAAATCTCATAAAAAGCATCTTCAGATTCTATAACTCCAAGTTTTGACATGATCTCTGGATTTAAAAAATAATTTTCAAAAGAATAATATTTTAAGATCAATACATTTTTCCTTGTCACTTTTGGTAAATGATCAACATCCACAAGATTTCTCTCATCATAATATTTACAAAGCTGTCTTCCAAGCATATCTCGATCCTTACCATCACTATCACGGATCATTAAAAAACGATCCTTCATATAAAGCTGATTTATATATTTTAAGTTGGCATACGTCTTGATATTGGTACAGCTGTTTGTTGTCAAGATCGCTACACGATTTAATCTGCCGTCTTCATCATAAATTTCAGAATAATAATGATTTAACAACAATGGCAAACGGTATTTATCTTGTTTTCCTTCTACGATAAAAACAAAATCAACATTCATAAGATCGGAAGCATTATATCCAAGATCGTCTAATACCGAACTAATGTTCGTTTTCTTCTTTGCAACAGAATATGAATCTTCATCCAATATGATCTGACATAATTGTCTACTGCTAAAATTGGCTAATAAATGTGGAGAATGTGTTGTAAAGATCACCTGATTCTTCTGTGCCAGACGATAAATGATCTCACTGGCTGTCTTTTGCAGTTGTGGATGCAAAAACATCTCTGGTTCCTCTACCAGAATGATCGATGCAAGACTATTCTCATCCATTACATAAGCTTCCAGAAGAGAAAGCATATAAATACTTTTCATTCCACGCCCCAATCGTTCCACAGAAATTGAAATATCACGTTCTTTGTTATAAGCCTCTGCATTAACTTGAAGCATCTGATCAACATCATAATTCATAGAGAAAATGATATCCTCAAATCCGCCGTTCTTATGGAAGCTCTCATTAATACGTTTCTCAAACTGATCAATGTTCATCTCATACAATTTATATTCAAATAACTTTGCAGCCTCAAATGCATTCAGCTCTTTTGGACTCTTCTGATCGATCAGACCGATACACTGAAAACAATGAGTACATGGTTTCACAGGATCAAACATACAGCAGTTTGTACGCATGATCTTAAGCAAACTGTCTTCCTGTAACATAAAAAGATCATCCTGTATCTGTTTTAAATTACGGTTCGTTCCAATGAAATAAATAGTTGGGAAAATTTCCCGAATATACTTATTATGTTTCCTTTTTCCATCGTAAAACCGCTGTTTGCCTTCTTTATTGGCAATGAATGTAAAGGTGATCTCTTCATTTTTGTAAGATGGAAGTTTGCTCTCAAAATCCTTTTTCCAAAGATCGTATTTTTTATACTGGCTCACTATACCATTTTTATGAAAAATATGAAGATCTTCTTCTGTAATGGATAATATAAATCCAATCTCTATATTTTGCATTGTCTCGTTAAAATCATCCAATGAGATTTCATAAGATCCTTCGACTGCACGCAAGGCATGAAGGATGGATGATTTTCCTGTATTATTCTTTCCAACAAGAATCAGAGCATTCTGGATATCTGATATTTCCATATGCCGGATTGATTTAAAATTCTTAATTGATAAATATTTAATTTCCATAAGATGCTCCTTTCTTTTTTTATCTTTATTATCTCATTTTTTATATTTAAAATCCAGTCACAAACAGACATATGTTAAGAAATGTTACGATCAGTGCAATCATAAAAAGTATGATCTTTAATCGTTTCGAATTCGCATATTTCCCCATGACTTTCTTTGAGGATGTCAGATAGATCTGAGTAAAGATCGTAATAGGAAGTTGAACTGCCAAAAACATCTGGGAATAGATCAATCCATCGAATGGAGATTTTATCAGTAAAATAATCAATGTTGCCGGAATCATCGTAATAAGAACTCCTAATTTCGTATCTTTATGATGAATATCATAAGGATGATCAAAAATTCCAGAAAAAATCGTTCCACCGGCCATTCCTGCTGTAATACTTGATGAAATTCCAGCAAGTAATAATGCAAGTGCAAAAATAATTGATGCTGCATTTCCAAGAAGTGGTGTTAACATGGAACCTGCTAAATGAATATCATCAATAGAATGACCATTTCCTTGATACAGGATAGCTGCTGCCATTAAGATCATTGCACTGTTAATTGCCCATCCTATGATCATGGAAAATAAGGTATCCTTAAACTCGTATTTTAACTGCTGTTCTATCACATTTTCATCTTTTAGATTCCATTCTCTGCTCTGAATGATCTCTGAATGTAAAAACAGGTTATGTGGCATCACGACTGCTCCTAGAACACTCATGACAACTGGAAGTGAACCTTTGGGAATTTCTGGCTTTACCCATCCGATCAGCGCCTGTTTCCATTCAATATCTGCAATACAGATTTCAAACAGAAAAGAGAATCCGATCAGTGATACAAATAAGATGATCAGTTTCTCGATTCTGCTGTATGCATTCGTAAACTGACAGATCAGTACGATCCCTAAAATGATAAATGTACCAATCTTTACTGGAATATGAAACAGCATTTCTAATGCCATTGCACCACCTAAAAGTTCTGCCATTGCGGTTGCGATCGATGCTGCAACTGCTGTTAATAAAATGATGTTCTTAAACCCTTTATTAATATACAGACTTGTTGCTTCTGATAAACATTTTCCTGTGACAATTCCTAGATGTGCTGCATTATGCTGTAAGATAATGAGCATGATCGTTGATAATGTGACCATCCATAACAATGTATATCCATATCCGGAACCTGCAGCGATATTACTTGCCCAGTTACCGGGATCTATAAAACCTACGGTGACTAGTAAACCTGGTCCGACATATCTTAGGAAGTTCATCGCTTCTTTTGTTGATGATTTAAAAAATTGCATCATACACGAAATGTTCCTTTCTTTTTATTTTTGTTCTATTTTGTTCTAGTTAGTCTTAACTAACTATTATTATACATAGAAGGGAAAAGTTTGCAAGCTTTGTGAAAAATTGATAGAATAAGTCATGTATTATTTTCATTTACTACTACTGAATAGCCGTAAATGGTATGCTAAATAAATAAGAAACAGGTGAATTTTATGAAATCATTACCATATTATGACGATCTGACTGCAAGACAGACGATCAAATTACGCGAACTTATTAAAACACTCCCGCCTTTTGCGAAAGAATTCTTCCGTGCAATTGATTCTACCACACAAGTAAGAACTCGAATTGCTTATGCATATGATCTGAGAGTGTTCTTTCATTTTCTGATCGATGAAAATCCTGCTTACCGTAATTACTCTGTGCTGGATTTTAAAGTAAGTGATCTTGATAAGATTGAATCCGTTGATTTGGAAGAATATATGGAATATTTAAAGGTTTACATTTCGGAAGAACAACATAAGCATATGCAGAATACTGAACAAGGTGTTTTTCGTAAGATGTCTGCACTCCGTTCTTTTTACGGATATTTTTACAAACGACAGTTGATTGAGAAAAATCCAACATTGCTTGTTGATATGCCAAAAATCCGTGAGAAGGAAATTATCCGTTTAGAAGCCGATGAAGTTGCTTCTTTGCTCGATTTTGTAGAACACGGTGGTGACCATTTAACTGGGCAGAAACTTGCTTATTATGAAAAGACCAAGGAACGTGATCTTGCGATCATTACACTTCTTCTTGGAACTGGAATCCGTGTATCTGAATTAGTGGGCTTAAACGTTGATGATGTTGATTTCCGCAATAACGGTCTTCATCTGATCCGAAAAGGACGAAAAGAAATGACCGTCTATTTTGGAAATGAAGTTGCAGATGCTTTAGAGCAATATATTGAGGGCAGCAGAAAACTCATCATTCCAAAGGAAGGGCATGAAGATGCTTTATTTTATTCTATGCAAAGACGAAGGATTGGTGTGCAGGCGGTCCAGAATCTTGTGAAAAAATATGCGAAGGAAGTCACTCCACTAAAGAAGATCACTCCTCATAAACTACGTAGTACTTATGGTACTGCTCTTTATCAGGAGACCGATGATATTTATCTTGTGGCAGAAGTTCTTGGACACTCTGATGTTAATACGACTCGAAAACATTATGCGGCAATGTCTGATACGAGACGGCGTCAGGCAGCAGGGAAAGTTGTATTGAGGGAATCCGTTTCTCATGATTCTGAGGATTCAAATTCATAAATTTTTAATAAGAAAAAGCAGAGAAATCCAAAATGGACTCTTTCTTAACTTTGGGTATAACGGTTAAAATGCAAGCTGGTATTATTTCAATACCAGCCCCTTGTTTTATAATAGTGCAGAAAGAGAAAAATCTCGATCCCTTGGAAGAAAAGCCAGTTTACATTTTTTCTCCAGATTGACTAATCCACTTCTTCCGTATACAATACGTTTGAGGACTTTGAATTTGTTGTTATATCCTTTTTTTATCCGTGGCTTTGTCAATCTCCTCCAATAATCCTGTATTTTCCAGTCAAACTTACACTTTAACATTTACTCTCGGTATAAAAATGTTACACTCTATCATTGTGCAAATAAGGGATAATACATCAATTCCCCCTTATTATTTGATTCCTTTCGAGGATATTCTGTATATGAACAACTGCCTATTGTAAAATCATTTTCATTTAATTTGCATATTTTTTCTTCTCCACCATCATGATAAGATACTTGTTTTGCATTCTCTACATGAAACAACTCTAATGAATTATCCTTCCAAATATCTGAATTTGGATAATTTCTTATCTCCAACGTATTAGATATCAAGTCTAAGATATACAATTTCTTTTTCCTCACAGGATTCAAATAAATCTTTCCACCATTTTTATCTACGGCTATTTCACAGTAATTATCCCCTTGTGTATAATTGCACTCAATATATTCCAAATCTAACGACTGTACAATTGTTCTGGAATTTTTGTCATAGACAAATAATCCATAAGTGCCACCAAAAATAATCTTTCCTGCATCAACATAATATAATATTGTACCATCCGCTCCTGTATTTTCATTTAGATTAACTGAAGCCGGTTTTATGTCCAATGTTACAAAACCTGTATTTATCTCTTCTTGATTTTTCATTTCCCCTGCTCCTCGTGTCTTAGGAACAGTAAAGAAACAAACTGATACTATCATTCCAAAAAGCATTGTAATAGTAAACAGCACAATTGATGGTTTTTTCCATTGTTTCATGCGAATCACCCTTTTTTTAATTCCAATTTTTCCAAATGCCAGTGGATATACACTGGCACGCCTTTTTACTGCACAACAGTTCAAAAGTGCCAGCAAATAATTTTTTCTTTCCCTCTTATCCATATTCAAAACAGCTTTTTCATCACAGGCATATTCAATATCCCGCCCCAGACAAACATAAGCGACCCAAACCAGCGGATGAAACCAATATATAGATAGAATAAAATAAGCCACTACTTTTAATATATGGTCTTTCCGTTTCAAATGAGCCCGTTCATGGGCTAAAACATAAACAAGTTGTTCCTCATCTATTCCATACGGAATATATATTTTGGGACAAAACACTCCAAAGATATATGGCGAAATCACAAACTCGCTCTCCCATATATTTTCCTTAAAGTATGTAGCAGTTTTTGTTCTATTTGACAAATAAAAACAACTTAAAACAAAGTAAAGAAGCATAGCAAACAGACCGCACACCCAAACTACCGCAAAAAAACGAAGTCTGGAACTATTCAGCATTACTTGTTTTTCTATGCTATCTGCCAAAGCATTGCTAGCATTTAGTTCCGCCTTATCCCCTCTTATCCTGTCTGTGTTGTTCGACTGGTAGATATGCTTTTCTGATTCTCTATTACGCTTTATAAAAGAATTACGTTCTATACGAATATATGCCATATCCTTTTCATCTTTCAAAGTATTTTTTTCAGAATCATTCAATGGCACTTCCATTTGAATTGGAACAAGGCTAATAGTGCTTTCTATGTTATAAGGGCATAAGAGCCTTATTCCTACCAAAAACCACATAAAGCATGCAATCCATTTTGGAGACTTCCAAAACACTATACGCAAGCACAAGATAGCCAATATCATCCAACTGGCATTCATGCCAATTGATAAAATTTTTAAAAAAACACTCTGCATATCTTCCTCCTGTGTTAAATAATCTGAGTACAGGTAAATTTATTCTATCTTTTAATCAATCTTTTTCAATCATCCTTCTTATGTCCTCAATTTCTTTCTCAGACAACTTTTCATGTCTTCCAAATGCAGAAATAAATGCTGGCAGAGAACCTTCAAATGTTTTCTCCACCATATTTACTATTTCTGCCTCCTGTATTTGTTCTTTTGAAACAATGGAAGAAACAATCGTATTTTCATTCTTTATTACTCCCCTCTCAGATAACCTTTTTATTACCGTATACGTTGTTGTACTTTTCCAACCTAATCTTTCTTTGCAAAGTTTTACCAAATTACCACTTTTTATGGGTTCATTTTCCCATAATATAAGGCAAAACTTATATTCACTTTCAAAAACTTTAGGTGTCTCCATCATACTATTCCTTTCTTTATGATATTATAGTTTCTATCAATGACTACTCTATACACTTTTCCAAGTATTCCAATAATTCCTTTGCATCCCCAAGTTTTTCATAAGTACATTCCCGATTGGGCAAAGGTATAAAATACTTTGCATCTTCTCCTTCCAGCGGATACAACCATGACTGACAGTTAATTGATACTTTTTTATAGTCATTACTCTTGCCTCCAGTATAAATCTTATAACACTGTTTGGCAAATTTTATTTCCAATGCCTTTCCTCTTTCCTGCAAAGTTGAAACTTTTTTCTTTAATTTATTCTTCCGCAAAACATGTTCTCCTGTATTGACATAACGCTGTTTTGCCATAAGAATAATTTGTTTTCCCTCCTCTGTATCCGGCGCTATTGTATGCTTTTTACCATCTTTGTAATATATAATATCCTTAACTTTTTCCTTAAAGTAATTTGCTTCTGCATATCCAACAGGTGCATCCTCTTTCTTGTTATGATTCTCTGTAGGTAAAGTGGTGGGAATTGCCGTTGTCGGAACAGCAGTAGAGACAATGGAAGATGGTTTCGTCGTAGAATCTGATGTTTTCTCATTTGAAAACGATGTTTTTTTACTTTCTTCCATATTATTATTTTGATGGTTACACCCTGAGATAAGCACGACCATTATTAGCATAAGATACACTATTTTCTTTGCTTTCATTATAAATAATCTCCTCTCTGTATATTTTTATTAAAATTGCACAAGAAAGCCTTGATTTATCAGCTTTCCTGATACTATTTAAGTTAATTAGTTGATCTAAATATAACCTTATAGATAGTGAATAGGGTATCTTTTTGTACCATTCATAGAAAAATTGATACTAAAAGAAGACGTCTTGGTTTTTCTTATGATTGCCTTCTTTGTCCACCCATTTTTCCTACAGCAACAAACCTCTCATGTCTGACAGGATCATCCATCTGCTACAATCGGAGTCCTAAATTCCTTCGTTCTGTCTATCCATAGCTGGGCTGCCACTTATGCTTTCTAACAGGATCTTTGTCCTATGGAGTGTATCTCCTGTGGCTAAACTGGCTATACTTTTTTCAACTATACAGTTACATCCCTGTTCACAGCACCAATCTCCTTGGCGGACGCTTTCCTGTTTTCAGGTTATTTCTTTCTTGTTACGCTGCCTGTGGCAGTTGTGTTGGACGATGGATATCCTCTATCATTTTTGTTCCATTAAAGACAACACCCTTCGTCATGATCGCAAAGAACACTCGAATCAGCTTACATCCAACGGCTATCATTGCCTGTCGGCCTTTCAACGGATTCTTTATCCGTTTTCTGTAATAATCATAGATCGATCCGAATTCTTGATTGATCCGTATCAATGGTAATACTACTTGATATATGATCTTTCGACCTCGTTTACTGATCGTTGTACGACCTTTGTGTTTTCCAGAACTGTTCTCTACCAGCTCAAATCCAGCATACTTCTGTATCTGTTTCGGGTTCTTAAAGCGACTGATATCCCCGACTTCTGATATAAAACCAGCTACAGTTACTAATCCGATGCCATTCACTGACAGCATCTTATCTGCATTTGGTATCTGCATGGTCAATTCTTCCATCACAGATGTGACCATTTCCAGTTGTTGCTTCTTTACCTTATAATCTTCCAACAACATCTGAATCTCCATGACTGCACCCTGTCCGCCTGGTTTTCCAACACTATCATGCGCAGCATCCACCAGGGTCTTTGCCCTATTCAAACTGGCACCTTTGCCACGCACTTTTTGTTGTCTCCATATCTTTACGATATGATCTGCACCAAGTGCTTTCACCATATCCGGTAATGGTGCTTTCTCTAGGATCATCATTCCTGTTGTCGTATCAAATTTCTTATATACGGTAAGATATTCATAACAACATTCTCCTTTCTACAACTGTGAATTTTATCATTGTGTCAATAACAAAATCCTTTAAACATATACAACTTCCCCACACACCTATAGCAAATTTTATTTATATATAAAATAAGGCATGGAACTCTAATGCATTAGACAATATTACTCTATCACATTAGACCAACACTGTCAATATAAAGATTGTAAAGATTTATAATAACTTAGGATACAAACACACCCCTTCAACTTAACTGCATATAATATTTATATAAAAATAAGACGTTTATCGTTATCTATATTCATTTTTCCTTTCCGATTATAATTATCTACCTCTACTGTCAAAACCAATATTCTCTGAAAACTCACGCATTTTTTCCCCAATAGATTGCAAAAAAACTCTCCAGCATATTCAGCCCATTGATGGTAAACCGCTTCATGAAATCATATGCTTTTTGCAGTTTTTTCTTCAAAGTTTTATTCTCATCCTCCAGTATCATATTTTCCCGCTTCAGCCGCAGCATCTCATCAAACATGGCGGTTCCTCTCTCGCTTGGCTCAACCCGCCGGTATTTCTCATATTGCTGCATAGCCTGCTCCTTCACAAAGTCCGCCTCTGTCTGTACCTCCTCCGCTTTATCAGATTTTCTTTTCTCTAAATTCCGCACCTGTTCTTCAAGGTTTTGTAGTATTTATAGGAATCCTGTGCTTTGTCCTTGTCAATCTGCACTTTCTCCCAACCCTCTTTTGCCTGTTCCGTTTCCTGCCGGATTTTCTTTACTCTCTCCTCATTTTCCTCTAAAATCTGCTGTTGGGATTGCAGGGCTGTCTCGTTGGTTTCCAATATCAAACTCTAGTCTGCTATTATATCTTTCTGACTGGAAATCTCCTGCTCCAGTTCTTCTACTTCTGCTTTCCGCATTTTCTTCTCATATTCGTAAACCGACAAATGCTTTTCATGCGTTCCCTTTTGCAGCCATTCCATTTGGTATCGTTCCATAATCTCTGCAAGACACTGTTTCTCACTCTCCACCCAGCGTTTCCACTCGGTGTCAAACCGCCCCACCCCGACAAATCCCTGTGCCTTCAACGCTCCTTTTAGGGATACTTTGGTGGATAACCCCGCTTATTTCCAGTCGAAAACGGTACATAATCAATATGCAGATGTGGTGTTTCCTCATCCAAGTGCATGATTGCATTAAATACTTTGAGATTGGGATTTCTCTCTGCGAATCCATTCATATATTCTTCCAGTTATAAATGCTAATATAAGAATGTGCAGAAATGATCATTTAAAAATGTACAAAATCACATTATAATAAATTCTCTACGGAGGAATTTATTATGATATATACACCAAAGATTACTAGTGACATTCCTACAGTATCCTCCTCTTTTTCTATCATATCACAATTTTATCAGCTTTTCTCCTTTCAGACATTGCCCATACGAGTACTTTTTCTTATAAATTTTTATAAACCTATTGATTTTATATGATTTGCTCTTTATAATCAAAATGTTTGTAAAAATTAGAGAGGAAAATATTACTATGCTTACTTTTTTAATTGTTTGTCCTGCCGTTTTTCTGGCTGGACTGATTGATGCGATTGGAGGCGGTGGTGGATTGATTTCTCTGCCAATTTATCTGTTGGCAGGATTGCCTCCTCACAGAGCAATTGCTACAAATAAATTAAGTTCTTCCATGGGAACAGCTGCAGCCACAGTACGTTTTGCAAAAATGGGACATATTAATTTTAACATCGCACTAAGTTGTTCTGTTACGGCTATTTTAGGATCATTTTTGGGAGCTTCATTATCTGTTTATACGAATGAACGTATTATTCAGATTTTTATTTTAGTACTACTTCCAATCCTGTTTGTATATCTTTTATTTACAAAGAAAGATTTTGATTCTTTTGTCCTTGAAATTTCTAAATCAACTTATATCGCAAGTATTTTATCTGCTTTTGTGATCGGTATTTATGATGGATTTTATGGACCTGGAACTGGAACATTTTTATTACTTTGCCTGACACGTTTTGCAGGTCTAGATGTATTAACTGCTTCTGGTGTCACGAAATTTATTAATCTTGTTACAAACTTAACAGCATTAGTTACTTTCTTATTTTATGGAAAAGTGTATTTGCTGCTTGGATTTGTTGCTGGTCTGTGTTCTATTCTTGGGAATCTGATCGGTTCTGGAATGCTTACAAAGAATGCTGATAAGGTTTTAAAACCTGCGATTCTCGGTGTTATTTGTATTTTCTTTGTAAGAACGATCACGACATTTTAATTATTTTATATAAAATTTTGTAAATCAACGTTTTTTTAACTGAGGAATAAAATCATTCGCACTTCATTGCTATTTCTTATTAATTATAGTAAAATTGGTATAGTTTGATTCCATAGGAATCGTATTAAAAATGAATAAAAATAAAGGAAGTGCAGAAAATGGAAACTATCGGAAGAAATGATGCATGCTGGTGTGGCAGTGGAAAAAAATATAAAAAATGCCACTGTCAGTTTGATGAGAAATTAAAAGAATTACAGCAGGAAGGACATATCATCCCATCTCACGATATGATCAAAACTCCAGAACAGATTGAGAAGATCAAAGAAAGTGGAAAGATCAATATCGCTGTTTTGGATTATGTTGCAGAGCATATTAAAGCTGGAGTTACAACACAGCAGATTGATGACTGGGTATATGAACAGACAACATCTCGTGGTGCAATCCCTGCTCCATTAAATTATGAGGGATTTCCTAAGAGCGTTTGTACTTCAGTGAATGATCAAGTATGCCACGGAATTCCTTCAGAAGATGTCGTTTTACAGGAAGGTGATATCATCAACGTCGATGTTTCTACGATCTATCATGGATATTTTTCAGATTCTTCTCGTATGTTCTGTATTGGTGAAGTTTCTAAAGAAAAGAAAAAATTAGTTGATGTTACAAAAGAATGTATTGAGATTGGTCTTAAGAATGTAAAACCTTGGGGACTTCTCGGCGATATGGGACATGCAGTGCATATGCACGCTGTAGAAAATGGTTACACTGTTGTCAAAGAAATCGGTGGGCATGGTGTTGGTCTTCAGTTCCATGAAGATCCTTATGTAAGCTATGTTTCTGAACCTGGTACTGGTATGGTTATGGCTCCCGGTATGATGTTTACGATCGAACCAATGGTTAATATGGGTACCGACGAGTTTTATGTTGATGAAGTTGACGAATGGCAGATTTATACTGATGATGGACAGCCTTCTGCACAGTGGGAAGTTCAGGTTCTTGTAACAGAAGATGGTTATGAACTGATTGCTTATTAATATTTTGATATAAGCCCAAATACTATTTAAAAAATGAAGTATTATGAATAAATAACGTTCATAATACTTCATTTTTGCTATTTTAATATCTTTATATTACTCCATGCACTATAATGTAATTGCTTTCCATCTACTTTATAAGCACGAATTCTTACATAATACGATTTTTTCTTTTTCATTCCATAAATCTTAGGATTGAACTTATAAGTTGAAATTTCTTTTATCTTAGACTTGTTATTCTTAAATTTCTTAGATGTAGAGATTTGAATCTTATAACCATCTGCTTTTTTATTTTTCTTCCATACAATTTTGTATCTTGTATTTTGAGATTTCTTTATATTACTACTGATTACTGGAGCCTTCAAATATAAAATCTTTTTTGTAGTACTTTTTGTTCCAGTTGACTCTATAAAATCAATGGAATTAGAAGCATATGCATAAATTTTATATTGATATTTCTTACCATTCTCTACTGTTTTATCCGTATATTGATTTTCTTTTAGTATTTTCAGATCTTTCCACTTACTATTTCCTAATTTTCTCTGAATACGATATCCATGCGCATTATTTACTTTCTTCCATTGAACTTTAATTCCTTTGTTCGTATTCAATATATTCATGATTTTTGGAGCAGAAAGATATTGGGGTAATGCTGGTCCTGGATCTATGATATCTTCTGGCCAATTGCATATTATATCAGTTTCTGTATTTTGTTCTTCATTCTTTTCTTCTGCAAATACATCACAATCATACGAATTTACGTTACAACTTATTAATATAACTAATGAAATAACCACGATACTTCCATATTTTATGAATTTTTTCATCTTTTTACCCCTTCTTTTCATCTATCTGATAATATATATTATACCACAAAGAAAGAATACCGCATAGAAGGATTTTTTCTCTGTGCCGGAACATTCTAATGAAACGAAAAAAAACATCCTTATCTCTAAGAATGCTTAAATCTTCATATTAAATCTATATATAAAGGATATACCTTCAAAACAACATACAAGAATCTTTCTACATCTCTTACACTTCAGCCTTCTTTGGTTAAAGCCTCGACCGATTAGTAACAGTCAGCTCCATACGTTACCGTACTTCCACCTCTGCCCTATCTACCTCGTCGTCTTCAAGGGGTCTTACTACCTTTCGGTATGGGAAATCTTATCTTTAGGGGGGCTTCACGCTTAGATGCCTTCAGCGTTTATCCCTTCCAGACTTGGCTACTCTGCTATGCACTTGGCAGTACAACAGATACACCAGCGGTCCGTCCATCCCGGTCCTCTCGTACTAAGGACAGCTCCTATCAAATTTCCTCCGCCTGCGCCGGATAGGGACCGAACTGTCTCACGACGTTCTGAACCCAGCTCGCGTACCGC